>ENA-OVGR01000012-OVGR01000012.1-human-gut-metagenome-genome-assembly--contig:-NODE-12-length-221739-cov-6.237735_pt1 | contig 221739 bp, 206 predicted proteins | sample MGYA00237775_ERZ505429 | MGnify/ENA primary metagenome ERZ505429 (study PRJEB26158, sample SAMN06016345) | human gut metagenome | biome: human gut; feature: ankylosing spondylitis patient; material...
GAACGCCTCCTTGTTCCGCATCGTCAGTTTGGCCAACGGACGTTTCAGCGTGGCCGATACGCCGTTGCCGCCGTTCCACTGCACGTCGGGCAGGACGCAGGCGAAAGCGTCGCGTTCGCTGCCCGGGGCGTAGGTCGCGGGCGTGCTGCCGGAGGTCATGGCAATCTTTATCTGCCGCAGATCGGCGGTCGTATAGGCTCCCGTGCCGTAGTCGGCCCAGAAGAGGAAGTCATACGTTCCGGGCACCAGCGCGATCTCGATGGCGGCTTCGTCAAACGTTCCGTTTGCTGTCTTATGCAGTGCGCATCGGGGATTGGCGTCCTTTGTCCATGCCTCGAAGGTGTAGGTCAGCCGTTGTCCTGCAGCCGTCTCGCTGTGAGTGGCCGCTTTGGCCGCAGGTTCGTTTTTCAGTACGCTCTCGGAGCGCAGGGAGATCACACCGCCTACGGGCGCTAACCCGGGCGTGGGTTCCGTCTCTTCGCTGCAGCCGGTAAGGACGGTCAGTGCGAGGAACAGGGGAAATATCTTTTTCATTTGAATGTCGTATTAGTCAGGGATCACAATGTCGATTTCTCCGTCGAACCCGGGATTGATACCGATACCGGGGGCATAATCGCGTGTGAGGAACTCGTCGCGGATCGTCGTCAGCTTGCCCCGCACGATCGGAACATCGATGTCTCCGATCTCGTTGAGCAGGTTGCCCTCGCCGTCACGGATCGTCAGATTGACCTTCACGGCCGATTCGGAGCCGTTGACGAAGATGTAGTCATCATCGGAGTTTGCGTTTTCGACTGCTTCGGTTTCACGCTGAACTTCTTCTTCCGTAAGGACATACTGCACATTATCACCTGTAAAGTAACCGACAGACTCCTGCACGCCTTTTGCGATTACGGATACTATTATATAGGTTGCAATCATCGGGTAGAAAATTACCGAGAGAGTAACTGCAATAACAAGCATTGCACCCTTTGCATAGATTACTGCGAGGAATACTGCGAATGAAACTATTACGACAAGCACAAGTGCTACAATATTTCTGAGAATTTTACCGAAAATCAACAGGAGTGAATTTTTATAAATGTCACGGAGTCTGAGGTCATAGGTAATTGTTAGCAGGGGTACATAGAACAGCATAATCAGCATTGCAATTGAGAATACTATATATATGGTAAAGACAGAGCCGTAGACTATGTCTGTCTGAGCAAGTGTTCCGTAATAGAGAATTGCAAAAAACGAACATGCTACTATGAGGTAGGCGACAAATCCGTTGAAGATTGATTTTTTCAGATTTTCACGAAATGCCTGTACAAAAGTTTTGAAAACATTTACATCCTCTTTTTCAACCGAAATTTTGCGGATCACCATTACAAGTCCGGAATAGAACGGCATTGCAGGAATTATACCCAAGCTCCATAATATTACATTGTTGAATCCGGACAGAAAGCTTATGAGAATGAATATTCCGGAAAATACGGCAAACGGAATTGAGTACATCAATCCCGCAAATAACAGCTTAGGAAATCGGGTGAAAAATCGTGCAAGTGATGATTGATTGAAATTTTTCATAATTGTTAAAGTAACCTTCTTAAAAAACAAATTTGACATAATTTTAGCACAAAACGCTTGTCATTTTCAATAGAATGACCATATTTGACAGGTTACAATATTGTAACTTTAATGTTGCTTTAATATTTCTTATTTGACAAATAAGTCAAAAAACTCAGATAATATGCGGTTGTTTTTTGTTTGATTTTGAAATTACATTTGGTCAATACCTTCGTTTTGACTAATCACAGAGAAAATTTTTAAAAAAATCTATTGTATTTTCATAAATAGTGTGTTATGATTGTGGCAATAGAGAGAACACAGAATGTTGTTCTCTCGCCAATATCCGGGTTTAGCGGATAAATATTTTTAATTAAGGTGAAAGCTATGAAAAAATCAACACTCAAAAGAGCTGCAGCTCTTGCAGTTGCAGGTATGATGACTGCTACTGCTCTTGCAGGCTGCGGCGGTTCTTCATCATCAGGTTCATCAAAAGATGATTCAAAAAATGCAGCAGGCAACGCAAAAAACGGTAAAGTTTACTATCTTAACTTTAAGCCTGAGCAGGACAAGGATTGGCAGGCTCTTGCTAAGAAGTACACGGACGAAACAGGTGTTGAGGTAACTGTTAAGACAGCTGCCGAGGGTACTTATGAGTCAACACTTACAGCAGAGATGGACAAGGACAACGCTCCTACACTCTTCCAGGTTAACGGTCCTGTAGGTCTTGCAAACTGGAAAGACTATTGTGCAGACCTCAGTTCATCAGAAATTTACAATCAGCTTACTTCAAAGGATTATGCGCTTGAAGAAGACGGCAAGGTTTACGGTATTGCTTATGTAATTGAAACATACGGCATTATCTACAACAAGACTCTTCTCCAGAAGTATTGCGATTCTGACTTTGCTTCGGTTAAAAAGATTGAAGACATCAACAGCTTTGAGAAGTTAAAGACTGTTGCCGATGAAATCCAGAAGAATAAGGATAAGCTCGGCGTTAAGGGTGCGTTCACATCAGCAGGTATGGATTCTTCATCTGACTGGAGATTCAAAACTCACCTTGCTAACCTTCCTATCTACTTTGAGTACAAGGATAAGAACATCAAATCAACAGACGCTATCGAGGGTAAATACCTTGAAAACTATAAGAACATCTGGGATCTCTACATCACAGATTCAACATGTAAGCCTGCAGACCTCGCAAGCAAGAAGGGTACAGACGCTGAAACTGAGTTCACATCAGGCGAAGCAGTATTCTTCCAGAACGGCAGCTGGGAATATTCAACAATTACCAAGGCAGGTATGAAGGACGACGAACTCGGCATGCTCCCGATTTACATCGGCGTAGGCGATGAAGCTAATCAGGGTCTTTGCACAGGTTCAGAGAACTACTGGTGTGTAAACAACAAGGCAAGTGCTGACGATCAGGCAGCTACTCTTGAATTCTTGAACTGGTGTGTAACAAACAAAACAGGTACATCTGCTCTTGCTGATGATATGGGCTTTGTAATTCCTTTCAAGAATGCTAAGGAAGCAACCAATGTGTTTGTTAAGATTGATAACGAGCTCACAGCAGCAGGCAAAACTCCGGTAAGCTGGAACTTCACAACAATGCCAAGTGAAGATTGGAAAAACGGCGTTGGTACAGCTCTTACACAGTATGCGGCAGGCACAGGCGACTGGGATGCTGTTAAGACTGCATTTGTACAGGGTTGGAAAACAGAATATGCAAAGGCTAACGGCTGATTGTAAAATTTCTGTATTAATTTAACAGGTTCGGTAGGGGGGCGGCATCCGCCCCCCTTTTTTATGAACGGAAAGGCAAAATATTATGTTTAGAAAACCTAAAAGAAAAATTTATTTTCTTATATTTGTTCTTCCTACTCTTGCTGCTTTCCTTATAGGTTTTGTATATCCGTTCTTTAACGGCATTTACCTTTCATTCTGTAAATTCAGAACAACAAGCGACGCAGTATTCATTGGGTTCGGAAACTATGTCAAGGCCTTTCAGAATGAGGGCTTTTTACATTCATTCTGGTTTACGGTACTATTTGTTATAGTATCAGTTATACTCATTAACCTCATTGCGTTTTTTGTGGCGTATGCACTCACGCTCGGAATCAGGGGTTCAAATGTATTCAGAACTGTTTTCTTTGTTCCTAACCTTGTAGGCGGTATCATTCTCGGTTACATCTGGCAGTACATTTTTAACGGTATTCTTCAGTATTACGGAACAAACCTTGCGCTTAACGCAAACTTCGGTTTCTGGGGACTTGTAATTCTTATGTGCTGGCAACAGGCAGGTTATATGATGATTATTTACATTGCCGGTTTCCAGAGCGTACCTCATGATCTTTATGAGGCGGCTAAAATTGACGGCGCAGGCAAAAAACAGTTGCTTACAAATGTAACATTGCCGATGATGATGCCTTCCATCACAATCTGCACATTCCTTACACTTACAAACTCATTTAAGCTGTTCGACCAGAACCTTGCCCTCACAGGCGGTGCTCCGGGTATTGTATCACAGGGAAGCGGTACAATGGTTTATCAGACGGAAATGATGGCTCTCAATATTTACAATACATTCTATGCAAACCAGAATTCTCGTGGCGTAGGTCAGGCTGAGGGCGTTATCTTCTTCGTAATTGTTGTTATCATTGCCCTTATTCAGCTTTACTTCACAAGAAGAAAGGAGGTTCAGCAGTAATGGCAAAAGTTGCAGCAAAGGCTAAGGATAGGCCTGTAAAGAAAAAACAAACCGTAGGAATGAAAATTTTAACAATTCTCTTCTCTATTGTGTCAGTATTCTATGTTGCTCCCGTTTTCATTGTACTGATGAACTCCTTCAAGAGCAATGCGGCAATCAGCCGTGCAATCTTTGAATTTCCGAATGCAGACAGTTTTCAGGGCTTTCAAAGCTATATGACAGGTATGTTCCACGGCAACTATCCGTTCTGGAAGTCAATTGTATGGAGCTTCTTCATTACAATCGGCGGTGTTGTGCTTATTCTTTTCTGCACATCAATGTGTGCGTGGTACTTGCAGCGTTCAAATTCTCGTATATGCAAAATCATCTACTATTTCTGCATTTTCTCAATGGTTATTCCTTTCCAGATGGTAATGTTTACCCTCTCAAAGACAGCCGACAGTCTCAAGCTTACAACTCCGTGGGGTATTTTGATTATATACCTCGGATTCGGAGCAGGACTTGCGGTATTTATGTTCTCGGGATTTGTTAAATCAATTCCTGTTGAAATTGAGGAAGCCGCAGATGTTGACGGAGCAGGTCCTTTGAGAACATTCTTCGGTCTTGTTCTTCCGATTATGAAACCTACTTTTATTTCGGTTGCAATCCTTGAAACAATGTGGATTTGGAACGACTACCTTCTCCCCTATCTTATTCTTGATATGGATTACAAAACTATTCCGATTCATATTCAGTATCTTAACGGCAGTTACGGTCATACGGACACAAGTGCTATTATGGCGCTTATCGTTCTGAGCATCGTTCCGATTATTATTTTCTACTTTGCATGTCAGAAATACATCATCGAGGGTGTTGTTTCAGGTGCTGTAAAAGGTTAATCTTTCTTTCATTTTATTTTCAAAAAACGGCTGTGTACATTATGCTACACAGCCGTTTTTTTCTCTCGTGTTTTTTTCTCTCGTGTAGACAGTTTGTATAATGAAAAACAAATTATGCCCGAGCGTAACATTACAATTGTCTGTGTAATCCAACCGTATGAGCGTTCTTTGAACTCCCGAAAGTAATGATGCAATATGTCTTTTGATATTACAAACTATCTACACGAATTGGGTACGGCGGCTCGCCGTGCTGGATTGTTCTTTAATAGAATTATATTGTAACAAAAAAATCGGGCAATCGTGATGACTGCCCGATATGCGGAAATTTTATGTGTTAACTTTTACCGTAAAAATCAGATTGACTGAAGAACAGGCTCACCGTTTTCGGCTGTAAGGTGCATTGCAGTAACACCGCCTGCACCTGCCTCAATCATTGCGTTTGCAATTTTCTCCTCAACCTCTCTGCGAATTGTGTTTCTGAGGTCACGAGCACCGCTTGCACCGTTGCATGATTTTTCTGCAAGGAGCTGACAAACCTTTTCGTCAAATGTGAATTTGATGTGCTTTTCCTCAAGAGTCGGAACATACTCAGAGAGCATAAGGTCTGCAATCTTAACAAAATCGTCCTTTTTAAGGCTGTTGAATACAATAACCTCGTCCACTCTTGCTATAAATTCGGGACGGAGGAACTCGGAAAGTGCCTTCATAACCTTTTCTTTTGAGGCATCTTCTTCAGTCTTGCCAAAGCCTAATGCACTGTCCTTTGATGCAGAACCGGCATTTGATGTCATAATGATAACAGTATTTTCAAAGTTTACTGTTCTGCCGTGAGCGTCTGTAACTCTGCCCTCGTCAAGAATTTGGAGCAAAATATTGAGAACATCGGGATGAGCCTTTTCGATTTCATCAAAGAGGAGAACCGAATAAGGTCTGCGGCGAACTTTCTCCGTTACCTGTCCTGCCTCGTCGTAACCGACATATCCGGGCGGTGAACCGATAATTTTAGAAACCGAATGTTTCTCCATAAATTCACTCATATCAAGTCTGATAAGAGTTTCGGGGGTATCGAAAAGTTCCTTGCTGAGAACCTTTACAAGCTCTGTTTTACCGACACCTGTAGGACCTACAAAGATGAACGATGCAGGTCTGCGGCGAGGTGAAATCTGAACTCTGCTTCTTCTGATTGCAGATGCAAGAGCCTTTACAGCCTCGTCCTGACCGATAATTTTCTTTTTAAGCTCGTTCTCAAGGTCGGCAAGCTTTGAAAGCTCATTTTCCTTGATTCTTGATGCGGGGATGCCTGTCCAGAGTTCGATTACCTTGGCGATATCCTCCTCTGTAACCTTTGAAACGAGAGTTTCGGGGTCAATTTCTTTAAGGTCGCTGTCAATTCTTGCAAGGCTTGTGTTGACCTCGGCAAGCTGTTCGTAGTTTACCTCATCGGCATTTGTAAGAGCGTCCTTTCTGATGAGAAGCTTCTGTCTTTCGTCCTCAAGCTTATCGTGACGCTCCATGCTTTTGTTGCGGAGAGCGGCACAGGCACAGCTTTCATCAAGAAGGTCGATTGCTTTGTCGGGAAGGAAACGGTCTGTTATGTATCTTTCGGAAAGGACAACCGTCTTGCGAACGATATCATCGTCAACAATTACACGGTGATGTGCCTCATAATAGCCTTTTACACCTGCGATAACATCAATTGACTGAGCAATTGTAGGCTCACCGACCTTTACGGGCTGAAATCTTCTTTCAAGAGCAGAATCCTTTTCGATATATTTTCTGTATTCGTTGAATGTTGTAGCACCGATGACCTGAACCTCGCCCCTTGAAAGAGCCGGTTTTAGGATATTTGCGGCATTCATTGTACCCTCGTTGTCACCTGTTCCGACAAGGCTGTGAACCTCATCAATAAAGAGAATTATGTTGCCGTTCTCCTTGATTTCGGAAACAAGTCCTTTGATTCTGCTTTCAAACTGACCTCTGAACTGAGTACCTGCAACAAGTGATGTGAGGTCAAGAAGCTGAATTTCCTTGTTTTTAAGTCTTTGAGGAACATTTCCTGCGGCAATGCGGAGAGCAAGTCCCTCTGCAATAGCGGTTTTACCTACACCTGGTTCACCGATAAGGCAAGGATTGTTCTTTGTTCTTCTTGAAAGAATCTGAATTACACGCTCAATCTCGCTGTCTCTGCCGACAATGCGGTCGATTTTGCCCTCTCTCGCCTTGCGTGTGAGGTCTTCACAGTAAAGATTGATGTGCTTTCTGTTCTTTTCTTTTTTCTCTTTTTTGCCCTTTTTATTATTATCCTGATTTGTCGCATTGTTGTTCTGTCCGCCGAACATACTGTTGAAAAATGCAGGGAATGCAGGTGCACCGTGAGAGAAGTCATCATCCTCGCTGCCGTCACCGTCTTTAGAAAAATCTCCCATCTGCTCGGCAAGGTTATCCGCACCAAGCTGTTCCATAAGCTGCGACATATCGCCGTCACCCATACTGTTCATGAGGGTGTTCATCTGATCCTGAACATTTTCAAGGTCCTCATCAGAGATACCCATTTTGCTGATAAGATCCTCAACCGGCTTGATTCCAAGCTCTTTTGCACAGGTAAGGCAATAACCTGCCGTCGGGGCGTCTTTAGAATTATTATTTGAAACGAAAACAACCGCAGGGCGTTTTCCGCATCTTGTACAAAGCATAGCATACTCCTTTTTAGGACACCAAATTGCACATTTGCTGTCATGGTAATATAAGAATTATACAACTGTTTAACAAATAATTCAATATTTATTTGTCGGAATTTATTTATTTTTAATGTCAGCTGTCTTTTTAAGTGATTCGTTGTACTCCTTAATCATTGCAAAATAGATTTTGCCGTAACGATACAAAGCGTATAGCATGGATGCGGCTGTAACCGAAAGCAATATCAGATCAAGCACCATATTTTCGTAGGCAAAAAAGGCCTTGAGAAATACGATAAGACATACGGAAAAGTAGAAAATAATTGTTCCGACCTTTCCGTACCAATTTGCAGAAGGCGGTGTGAGCCTTTTTTTGATTAAATCAGCACCGCCGATGAGCATAAGAAGGTCTTTGACCAAAAGCGTCACAAGAATCGGAAGAACCATAGGCACATAAATCACCATACAGATAACGACCGCAAAAAGCGTTACTTTGTCTGCAATGGGATCAAGGATTTTTCCGAGAGGAGTTACCTGATTGAGTTTTCTGGCAGCCATTCCGTCAAAGCAATCGGTAAGTCCCGACAAACCTATACATATTGCCGCATATATATACTGTTCCGCAAGGAAAAAATATACAAACGGGATTATAAGCACAAATCTTACATAAGTTATAATATTAGGTATAGTAACCAAATCGGATGTTTTAAAGCTCCACACATCTTTTTCTTTTTCCATTACTGTTCCCTCCTGTTTCTTCATTCAGACTGCAACGCTGAAAAATTTAAAAACAGCACCCGAAATCATCGGGTTATTAAGCATTTCGGGATTTGAAAACTCAAGCACTCCCGAAAAGATATTAACGGCAAAAAATACAAGGATTGCCGCCTCCGCAAGTCCCAACACACCGCCGAGAAGCTTATTAATCTGTTTCACCACGGGTATTTTAAACACTCTTGCAAGTTTTTTGACAAGAATTTTTATAATTATAAAGATAATTATTGATATAACTACACCGATAACCAAGCGGAACATTCCTGTGATAACCGGCTGAATAAGATTTTCCACCGAAGCTGACACCGCCGCTGCGGCAGAGTTCGGAACCTGAAAATCGTTTGTGTAGACACTTGAATCCAATCCGAAAATTGAAAGGAAGAATCCGAGCATTCCCATAACCCAGTTTGGCAAAGCCGAAAAGCTGTTTGCAATGGCTGAGTTGATGCCCTGAGTGTCAATCATTTGTTGCAGATTTGTTGTTAAGGTCTGCTGAACAAATGCCGTATAAACCCACGATGCAAGAAAATTTGAAATGTGATATGCAAGAAAGCCCGTGAGAGCCACACCTGCAACATTGAGAATTGTAATTGCTATGCCACGCTTGAAATCAATAAAAAACAAAAGCGCAAACACGGCAATAATAATTATATCTGCAACCAAATTTATTACTCCTGTTTTGAAGTTTGAGCGGTATCGTCGCTCGATACACTGTCAAGGTCAATAAACCTAATTTGATTTACGCTGAGAATGTAAGCGGTGTAGTCCGAGGCAAGCACAATCTTTTTTGAACCGGTTCCCGAATTTGTCGAATAAAGCAAATCGCCATTTTGATTATAACCGTAAACAACATTTCCGTCAAGGATTGCAACCGTACCCTTGTAGACAGAAAGCGAATCGGCTTTGTGTTCGGTATTTATTGTGTACTGTGCCTCGCCGTTACTGTTATAGCTTATGAGAGCAACACTTCTTCCGTCACCGCTTCTTGAAAGAGCCATTGTATAGGTTGATGTATCTGTGTTAAAGCAGTAATTTGAAAGAGTTTTGTCCTCATAGCTTACTGTTTTGTAATTCTTTTCACCTTTTTTAACAATATAGCTTGCCTGTGAGCCCACAAGAACCGCCGTATCTGAGGTCAGATACTTGCAATCAAGCACGCTGTCGCCCGAAATTTTGTAGGTTGAAACAGGCTTTTCCTGTGAAAAATCAAGCACATAAACGCCCGTTACCGCTGAACCCTTATCACTTGACACACCTGTGGCAACGCAACCGGAGCCGTCCTTGTTAATTGCTACCGATGTTATATAATACTCCGAAAAAGAATATTTGTAAATTCTGTTATTATTTTTGCTGTAGGCATACAGCGTTGTAAGATAACCGTTGTCCTCGGTAACAAGACAGTATGTACCGTTTGAGGCAACATCACCTGTGTATATTTTATTTTCGGCATTGCCTGAGTAAAGCGTTTCGTCAAAACTGCTTATCTCATAGCTTGCACTGCCGATTCCGTATGTGAGAAATCTGTTTTCATTGTTTTTCATTACGGGATTTGAATGTGTAAGCTGAAGTCGTGCAACCTCTGTACCCGAATTTGTAAGGGTTACGAACGAGGTGTCCGACGCATACACGGCATGTCCCTGTGACACTGCAAAGTTGCCCGATGAAACCTCGGAACCGATAATGTCAACGGGATAGCCGTGACCGGCATTTCCGAGTACATCATAAGTCCACCAGTTTGAGATATTCTCCCATGTGAGCTTGTCACGGTTTGCAAAGGCAAAAACTATAAGGCCTGCCGCAATGGCAATACACGCACCGAGTACGATTTTCTTGACAGCCTGCGGCGACATTTCGGTTTTTTCCTGTTCATAATCGTCAAGAGGCATATCCTCATAGCTCATTACATCTCTGTCGGTTTTATGTGTCTTTCGTTTTGAATAATGTCCTTTAAATTTTTTAAACATCAGCGTTCACTCCTTTTTTGTGAACTGTTGTCATTTTCATAATTCACACGATTCAGGTACAATCCGCAAGCCTGTGCGGTGGGACCCGAATATTTTCTGTTTTTCTTTTCTATAATGGAGGGGATTTCATCGGGAGCAATTTTACCCTGTTGAATCCTGAGAAGTGTTCCCACCATAATACGAACCATATTGTACAAAAAGCCGTCAGCCTCAACCTTCATTGTAACAAGGTCGCCCTCACGGGTTACCGAAAAGGCTTTTACATTTCTGGTCATATCCCCTTTTTCACGGTTATCAAGCGTGCAAAAGGAAGTGAAATCGTGTCTGCCGACATATGCCTGGGCGGCTTTATCGAGCAGATTTTCGTCAATTTTGTATCTGTAATGAAGTGCGTATCCGTCAAGAAACGGATTTCGCACCTCGCTGTTCCAGATTTTGTAGATATATTCCTTGCTTGTGCAGGAATAACGGGCGTGAAAATCCGGTGCAACCTCTTTGCAGTCAAGAACAGCAATGCTTAGCGGAAGCCAACGGTTAAGTGCGGCTTTGAGCCTTTCGGGCTTTATGGGATGCTCTGTTTTAAGGCTGATGCAATACATATTTGCGTGAACTCCGCTGTCTGTGCGACTGCAGCCCTTTACATCAAAATCGTCGCCGATAATCTTTGAAAGAGCAGTTTGAAAAGCCTCCTGAACCGTCATTGCGTTCTGTTGAATCTGCCAGCCGTGGAACTCTTTTCCGTCATATGAAATTGTGAGAAGAAGATTTCTTAAACTGCCGCAGGCAGGAATATGTTGCATAAAATCACTCCGCCGATTAGAAGTGCGACCATTACAAAAGATACATAGTCACGCTTTGCCATATGAATAGTTTTCATTCGTGTTCTTCCTGTTCCGCCACGGTAGCAACGGCACTCCATAGCTGTTGCAAGCTCATAGGCTCTTCTGAATGCCGAAACAAAAAGCGGAATAAGAATAGGGATAAACGCCTTTACCCTCTGAATAATATTACCCGACTCCATATCGGCACCTCGTGCCTTTTGAGCCTGAGTAATTTTGTCGGTTTCTTCAAGAAGTGTGGGAACAAATCTTAAAGCAAGCGACATCATCATTGCAATCTCGTGAACGGGAAAGTGCAGTTTTGCAAGCGGCTTCATCAGTCTTTCGATTGCGTCCGTAAGCTCTGTCGGAGAGGTTGTGAATGTAAGACAGGAGCTTGCAAGGATAAGACATATGATTCTTACCGAAACAAAAATTGCTCTGTTAATGCCGTTTAAGGTAATTTTGAAAATTCCCCATTGTACAAGCGGATCACCCGAACCGTAGAATACATTGAGAATTGAGGTTACTATTATAATAAATATAATTACTTTCATGCTTTTGAAATAGAACTTTGCAGGCACTTTGCTTGCCGCAACAAAAAGTGCGGTAAAAAGCACAACAAGTGCAAGCGAAGCATAATTAAAAGTACAGAAAATAATTACGAGAAATCCGACAAGCATAATCAGCTTTGCACGGGGATCACATTTGTGGATTACGCTGTTCGCAGGAAAATACTGACCGAACGCAACATCTCTTACCATATTTTACCCTCCTTGTCAAGCAGTGAGGAAATACAGTCCATTGCCTCATCAACAGTAAGTATTCCTTCGGGAACATTAAAACCTTTTTCACGCAGTTCAAGCATAATCTTTGTTATCTGCGGCACTCGAAGTCCTATTTTTTCAAGCTCTCGCCCCTTTGAGAAAACTTCTTTTGTCTTATCAAACATAACGAGGTTTGACTTGTTCATAACGATTATCTTATCGGCAACCCTTGCAATGTCTTCCATGCTGTGGGATACAAGGATAACGGTGTTTTTGCGTTCCTTGTGATACTGCACAATCTGGCTCAACAGCACATCTCTGCCCATAGGATCAAGACCTGCGGTTGGTTCGTCAAGAACGAGAACCTCGGGATTCATTGCTATAACGCCTGCAATTGCCGCCCTTCTCTTTTCACCGCCCGAAAGGTCGAACGGAGATTTTTCAAGAAGTTCATCTTTAAGTCCGGTAAATCTTGCGGCGTCATTTACCGCTTTTTCAAGCTCTGCACCGCTCTTGCCCATATTCGTAGGGCCGAATGCGATATCCTTGGCAACGGTTTCTTCAAAAAGCTGATATTCGGGATACTGAAATACCATTCCGACTTTGAAACGGATTTTTCTGATATCCTTGGGATTTGCCCAGATATCCTCTCCGTCAAGAAGGACCTGTCCCGAAGTTGGTTTCATAAGTCCGTTGAGCATTTGAACAAGTGTTGACTTGCCCGAACCCGTGTGTCCCATAATGCCGATAAACTCGCCTTTTTCAATTGAAAGGCTCAAATTATTGACAGCGGTTTTCTCAAACGGAGTGCCTGTTCCGTAAACATAGCTTAAATTTTTCAGTTCAAGCACCTTGCTCATGACAGCACCTCCTCAAGCATTTTTACACATTGCTCTGCATTGAGAGGAAGTTTATCAAATTTCACTCCGCACCCCCTGAGTCTGTATGCAAGCTCTGTTGCCTGCGGAACATCAAGACGGTGCTTTTTGAGCAGCTCCGCCTGTGAAAAAACATCTTCGGGTGTACCCTGAGTGAGGATTTTTCCTGCGTCCATAACGACAACTCTGTCGGCAAGGACTGCCTCTTCCATATAGTGTGTGATGAGGACAACCGTCATATTCTTTTCACGGTTGAGTTTTAAAAGCGTTGTCATTACCTCGTCACGGCCGTTAGGGTCAAGCATTGCCGTGGGTTCGTCAAGAACTATGCATTGCGGCTGCATTGCAAGAATTCCCGCAATTGCAATACGCTGTTTCTGACCGCCCGAAAGCTTGAACGGAGCGTGTTCACGGTAATCGTACATATCAACAGCTTTGAGGGCATCGTCAACCCTCTGTCGAATCTCCTTTGGCGGTATTCCGAGGTTTTCGGGGCCGAATGCAACATCTTCCTCAACAACGCTTGCAACAAGCTGATTGTCGGGATTTTGAAGTACAAGTCCCACTTTTTCTCTTATGTCATATGTCTTGTTTTCATCTGATGTGTCATCTCCGTCAACATACACTTTGCCCTTATCCGGCAATAGCATTGCGTTGAGATGTTTTGCAACAGTTGACTTTCCGCATCCGTTGTGACCGAGAAGGGCAACAAATTCACCCTTTTCGATATTGAGAGAAACACCGTCAACCGCATTTTTGTACGGCTGACCGCTTTCAATGTCGGAATATGAAAAGCTGATGTTGTCAAGTGAAATAAAGCTCATTTATTATTTCTCCCATATTGCGGTTGAGCCGCACGGCAATACAAGTCCCGTGTCGCTCACCTTCAGTCCTATTTCATCGCTTGATACTTTTCCGCCGAAGTCATTCTGCAAAAGAACTCCGAGCAAATACTCCATTACAGCGGGAGAAAGTCCCGTTGTGTAGGAATTGAGAATGAAAAACAGCGGATTGTCTGAGAGAACCTGTTTGCACAGGGTTACGAGTGAATAAAGCTGTTCTTCAAGTTTCCAGACCTCACCGCCCGGACCTCTGCCGTATGACGGAGGATCCATAATAATTCCGTCATACCTGTTGCCACGGCGGATTTCACGCTGTACAAATTTTACGCAATCGTCAACGAGCCAACGGACAGGTCTGTCGGCAATACCGCTTGATGCGGCATTTTCCTTTGCCCACTGAACCATGCCCTTTGATGCGTCAACATGACAAACGGTTGCACCTGCGTTCATACACGCAAGAGTTGCACAGCCTGTGTAACCGAAAAGGTTGAGAATTTTAAGCGGTCTGTTTTCGTTTTTAATTTTTTCTGCGGCAAAATCCCAGTTAACTGCCTGTTCGGGGAACACACCCGTGTGCTTGAATCCCATAGGCTTGATGTTAAAAACGAGGTTGCCGTAATTTACAGTCCAGCGGTCGGGAACTTTTTTGTACTGCTCCCAACTTCCTCCGCCACGATTTGAGCGGTGGTAACGGGCATGTGCCGAATACCAAAGAGGATTTTTCTTTTCGCTTGACCAGATAATCTGCGGATCGGGACGGATAAGGATTATATCTCCCCATCTTTCAAGTCTTTCCCCGTCAGAGGTATCTATAAGTTCATAATCTTTCCATTTATCAGATAATCGCATTATGCAAGTCTTTCCCTTACTACCTGTGCGGCTTCTTCCGCAAGGTTCTGAATTTCTTCGAGGTTTTCACCCTCGAGCATTACTCTTACGAGAGGTTCTGTTCCCGACACACGAACAAGGATTCTGCCTCTGTCACCGAGGATTTCGCTCACTCTTTCGATTTCAGCCTTGATTTCCCTGTCTGTATAGAATGAGAGTTTGCCCTCTCTGCTGACCTTTACATTAATAAGCACCTGCGGCAAACGCTCCATAATCTTTGCAAGCTGACTGAGCTTTTCGCCTGTTCTCTTCATAATGCTGAGAATCATTGCACCTGAAAGCTGACCGTCGCCTGTTGTTGCGTAGTCAAGCAAAATGATGTGACCGCTCTGCTCGCCGCCGATATTGTAGCCCTCCTGCATCATAGCCTCAAGAACATATCTGTCGCCAACCTTTGTTGAAACAAAGTGCATATCGTTTTCTTCGCAGAACTTGTTAAAGCCCATGTTTGTCATAATTGTTCCGACAACGGCATTCTTTTTGAGTACGCCTCTCTGCTTCATATCATTTGCACAGATTGCAATAAGGTAATCGCCGTCAACAAGGTTTCCGCTTTCGTCAACCGCAAGACATCTGTCGGCGTCACCGTCAAATGCAAGACCGCATGAAAGCTTGTGTTCACGAACATACTTCTGCAATTTGCTCATATGAGTTGAACCGCAGTCACGGTTGATGTTCACACCGTCAGGCTCGTCAAAAAGCATATGAACCTTTGCACCAAGCTTTGTGAAAAGCTTTTCGGCTGTTCTTGAAGAAGAACCGTTTGAGCAGTCAAGGGCGATTTCCATACCATCAAAGTCGCAGTCAACTGCCGAAACAAGGTGGTCAATATACAAATCAGCCGCCTCTGTATCATATGTTACTCTGCCGATATTTTCATCTGTTGCGGATGCATACGGAACAACATGGTCAAGTACGATTTCTTCAATTCTGTTTTCGAGGGCATCGGGGAGCTTGCATCCGTCAGAGCTGAAAATTTTGATACCGTTAAATTCAAACGGGTTGTGTGATGCGGAAATCATAATACCTGCATCGGCATTGTATTTGCCTACAAGATAAGCAACCGCAGGAGTAGGAACTACCCCGAGAATGTGAACATTTGCACCTACTGAGCAAAGTCCTGCAATAAGTGCGCCCTCGAGCATATCGCCCGAAAGTCTTGTGTCCTTACCGATTAAAATTGTGGGGTGTTCAACCTCATCGCTGATAAGAACCATTGCCGCCGCTCTGCCTATATTCATTGCAAGTTCGGGTGTAAGCTCTGCGTTTGCAACACCTCTTGCACCGTCTGTACCGAATAATCTTCCCATTATATATATTCCTCCGTTAAACAATTTGTAGATTGTAAATTTTCAAAACTGCAATTTTCGGTATAACCCAAGTAAAAGCTTTGCACTCTGTTGAATTATACACTCATATTGTGACTGATTTATGACTCCCTGTCACCAAAGAGAGTCGGCTGTGTTGGCTGTGCATTTACAACGCCCTTAGGAAATTCACAGCCGAGATGCTTGCAAGCCTCGGCAGTTATGCATCTGCCCCTCGGTGTTCTGCTGACAAAACCTATCTGCAAAAGATACGGTTCATAGACATCTTCGATTGTTACAGCCTCTTCACCGATTGCCGCCGCAAGTGTTTCAAGTCCGACAGGACCGCCGTTGTAAAAACGAACGATTGCCTCAAGCATTCTTCTGTCGTTGCGGTCAAGACCGAGTTCGTCAATTTCGAGTCTGTCAAGTGCTGTCCTTGCGGTTTCAAGTGTAATGACGCCGTTTGACATAACCTGTGCAAAGTCACGCACACGCTTTAAAAGTCGGTTTGCAATTCGTGGTGTTCCCCTTGAACGGGACGCAATTTCAAGCGCACCGTCATGTTCAATTTTTATTCCGAGGATTCCGGCACTTCTTTCAACAATCTGTGCAAGCTCCTCGGGAGTGTAGAGCTCAAGTCTTAACACCACACCGAAACGGTCACGCAAAGGAGCGGTCAGCTGACCTGCTCTTGTGGTTGCTCCGACAAGTGTAAATTTTGGCAACGGCAGATGATACGAAGCCGCCATCTGACCTTTACCCGTGATGATATCAATTGCAAAGTCCTCCATTGAAGGGTAAAGTATTTCTTCAACGGAACGGCTCAGTCTGTGAATTTCGTCAATAAAAAGCACATCGCCCTCGTTAAGGTTGGTAAGCAATGCCGCAAGGTCGCCCGGCTTTTCGATTGCAGGGCCTGAGGTTATTCTCATTGACACACCGAGTTCATTCGCAATGATTCCCGAAAGAGTTGTTTTACCGAGTCCCGGAGGGCCGTAGAGCAGTACATGGTCAAGGGTTTCGCCTCTGATTTTTGCCGCCTCGATAAAAACCTTGAGGTTTTCCTTTGCCTTTTCCTGTCCTATGTATTCCGAAAGTGTTTTCGGCCGCAGAGGGTTGTCGCTCTCTGCCGTATCTTCGGGAATTTCGGAAGTATCGGTTATTCTGTTTTCAAAATCAAATTCATCCGAGAATTCCATTTTACTCATATATTACTGTCTTCCCATCTGTTTTAATGTGAGTGAAATAAGCTGTTCAACAGGCAAGGCGCTGTCGAGTGTTGCGAGTACGGGCGAAACATCCGACGGAGAATAGCCCAAAACTCCGAGTGCCTCGATTGCTTTCGGAACATTTCCCGCTGAAACATTCACGCTGTTCTGTGCCGCCTGTGCAAAGGAACTGTCCTCTTTAGCCGCTTTTGCAAGCTTGTCCTTGAGTTCAAGAACAATTCTCTGTGCAATTTTTTTGCCTATTCCCTGTGCTCTTGTAATTGTTTTGAGGTCATCGGAGGCAATTGCCATTGCAACCTGTTCGGGACTGAGCTCCGACAAAACCGCAAGTCCTGCCTTTGGACCTACACCGCTTACGCTGATGAGGTTTTTAAAGGTTTCAAGCTCTGCCTTTGTTGCAAAGCCGAAAAGGTCAACCGCATCTTCCCTTACATTAAGGTAGGTGTAAAGCGTTACCTCTGTGTTAAGCTTTACGGCTTTGAGTGTGTTCATTGTTGTCTGGCACATATAGCCGACACCGCCGCACTCTACTACCGCCGCATTCGATTCTATTGCAATAAGTTTTCCTCTTACGGAATAAAGCATATTTAAAGTCCCTTTCCGTACATTACTCTTCTGAGCTGTGAGCCTGCCGCCTGTGTGTGACAGATTGCAATTGCAAGTGCGTCACAGGTATCATCGGGTTTCGGAATTTCTTTCAGCTTTAAAAGCCTTGCGGTCATTTCCATAACCTGTGGTTTTTTAGCCTTGCCGTATCCCGTTACAGCCGTTTTGACCTGAAGAGGAGTGTACTCAAAGATTGGTATTTTAAGTTTTTGTGCCGCAAGCAGGGTTACTCCCCTTGCCTGAGCAACATTGATAGCCGTTTTCTGATTGGTCTGAAAGTAAAGTTTTTCGATTGCAAGGGCGTCGGGGCGACATCTGTTGAGAATAGCATAGGTTTCGTCATAGATGTACTCAAGCCGTTTGTTAAAATCAGTTCCGGCAACGGTTTCAATTGCACCGTAACCGAGAGTTTTATATGTATTCGATTGAAAATTGATTGCTCCCCAACCTACAATGGCATATCCGGGATCAATTCCAAACACTACCAAAACAATACCTCCGAAAAAATCCAAAAATGGCATAATAACATAGCTTAAAACATTATAACACACACAACTTTATTTATCAATAAAATTATTCGTTAATCTGCGTATTCCGCTCAAAATGTACATAAGAAACATTGAACGGCTGATTTACTCGTTTTTTTGCGTGTTATCGCCACGCCTGAGCGTGATTTTTGAACCGTTGTATGACAAATCAAGCTTTTTTCCGTGGGGAATATATTCAAAGGTGTAGTTTCGGTAAAGTTTCGGCACAAATATGACAAGCGTTGTATCATCGGCTACATATTTTCCGCAAAGCTCCGCCTTGTCTTTTCCGCTCATCATAATAAGGGACGCATTGCCACCGTCAAACGAAAGGTTTATCTTTCCGCCGCCGTCAAGCTCTGCACTCCAGTCTGTGCAGGTAAGCTCGTTTTGATATCCCGATGTGTCGGCACTGCATGAACAAAGCAGAAAACATAAGCAGATTAAAAGCAAAATGACAAATTTCTTCATAAAAACCGCCCTCACAGGTATATGATATTATTACAGATTATTCATGAAATCAGAAAATTAGTACATATACCGTTGACGGCAGAAAACGAAATTTACAGTTTTGTTATAATTCTTGAAAAGCATAATTATTTTGTGTATATTGTATGGTGTGATTTTATGGAAAATTTTAAAAATGAGAACACGGAGGGATTGTTTTGCAACATGAGATAACCGAAAAGCATAATGTTTTTGAAGAAAACGGAGAGGTTATGTGTGCAGGCTGGGCAAGAACGCCTGTTTTTGAATATAACAGCGAACAGAGCAAAACAAGCGGAAAACACAGCGAAAGGGATTGCTATTTCATAAGCAACACAGAGGTTTCGCTCTATCTTTCGGTTGAAAATTTAGGCATGGAATTTGCGGTAAAAATTGCGGTTGCCGACCTTAAAAGAGGCGGTGTGATTTATGATTGTGTTGTAAAGAAATTTGTTTTCAGCAAGAACGAGCTTCCCGAATCGGGCAGTTCGGGAGAGCTTTTGTACACGGACAAAAGGCTTCAGCTGCAGTTGACAAACACACCGAACGGAAGATTTTTAAAATGTGATTTTATCGACTTTGGCGGCATAAAAAATCTTTACTTTAACATTAATCTCAAAAAGACGGCGGGCGAAAGTCTTAACGAAATTGCACCGTTTGAGAGAGACAGAAAATATTTTTATCTCAAACGCTTTGTTCCCAAATTTGTCGCAGGCGGAATTATCCGTGTTGGCGGTATGGAATATTCTTTAAACGAAACAACCACAAACGCTTACTTTGACTGGACGCGCTTTTCAAAGCCGAGAAAGCATAATTATCAGAGATTAAGCTCCGACTGCTTTATTGACGGAAAACGCTTTTCCCTCTGTCTTGCAAGCAGAGTCGGTGACAACCGTTACGGCAACGAAAATTGCTTTTTCACAGACGGTCATCTTGTAAAATTGTCGCAGATAAATGTTAAAAGCACAGGCGGAAAGCTTGACAGACCGTGGTACTTTAAGGCGGGATATTCGGCAGTTGACATTACATTCAAGCCGTTCACCGTAAAAGGCGAGGCTATGGCGGCATATATGGACAAAACAACCGTAATTTTCGGCAGACTCTACGGAGAATTAAAGAGAGTTGATATGGATAAGCCGTTAGTTCTCGATAATTCTCAGGCACACATTGTTCTGACGGAATTTTAAAAATATAATCGGCAAAAATAAACACGGCAATCATTTCAGATAATGAACTGCCGTGTTTTAATTTTATAAAATAAAGTCGGGAAAACAATGCTTTGCATTAAGCAAACTGTGTTCCAGACCGAAATTTTCAATTTTCCGTTTTCAACTTTTAATTTGTAAAATTACACTTCCCTGTTCGGGTCTGTGTTTTTCTGCTTAACAGGAGCTTTCGTAGCATCTTTGTCGGTAAATCTTGCAAAGATTGAAAGCGTTGTGAGAAAGCAGATAAGAATGTACAAAAGAAGTGCAATTACAGAAGCAAGGCTGATTGTATAGCTTACCATAGTGAGAATTGAAAGCACACCGAGCAGACAGCAGATGATTGAAACGATATTCTTCATATTGCGTTCTTTGTCAAGAGCGCAGAAGAAAAATCCTGCAATCGGAATAATGAAGAAAATCGGCATAAAGAGCGAATACTTAAAAACCGCATCATTTGAACCGCTGAGTCCCCATACAGACATAATATCAAATACGGAATAAGAATGGAGTACATTTTTTTCGTCAATGTACTGGAAATACGGCAACGCACAGAGTACGATTTCAACGAGATAAAGCACGCAAAGTGTGATTCTTAATTTTTTTCTTGTTTTGTTTTCGGGCATTTTGAGCATTTTGTTCCTCCGAGATTTTTTTAAAATCATTTTTAAATCATCAATATGTTACATTGTAACACAAATTATTCAGTTGCACAATAGAAATTTTAGTGTTATAATTATGACTAATGTACACAAAACACTGCATCCGTACACTGCTTTATTCTGTGCAAAAAGGAGATAATATAATGGGATATATAAATGAATCCGTAATTTACAATATTTATCCGCTCGGTTTTTGCGGAGCACCAAAGGAGAATGATTTCAAACAGGAATACAGACTTGACAAAATTTACGGCTGGATTGACCATATGAAGTCAATGTCGGTAAACGCACTTGTTTTCAACCCTGTTTTTGAAAGTTCAAAACACGGCTATGATACTATTGATTATAAAAAAATCGACTGTCGGCTCGGTGATAACGAATCTTTCAAAAAAATCTGCAAAGCACTTCACGATAACGGCATCAGAATTATGCTTGACGGCGTTTTTAATCATGTGGGAAGAGATTTCTTTGCCTTCAAAGATGTTCAGCAGAACCGTGAAAATTCAAGATATGCGTCTTGGTTTGAAAATTTAAACTTCCGGAACAACAGTCCTTATAATGACGGTTTCAGCTATGAGGGCTGGGCAGGTTACTACGACCTTGTAAAGCTTAATCTCCACAATGACGAGGTAGTAAACTATCTTCTTGACTGTGCAAGATTTTGGATTGATGAGTTTGATATTGACGGACTTCGCCTTGATGCGGCTGACTGCATTGACATTGAATTTTTCAAGAAATTAAAAAATGTTTGCAAAGAGAAAAAGTCCGATTTCTGGCTCTACGGCGAGATTACCCACGGAGATTACAATCATTGGGCAAATCCCGATGTGCTCGACTCGGTTACAAACTACGAATGCTACAAAGGCATTTATTCAAGCCATAATGACCACAACTATTTTGAAATTGCTCATTCTCTAAACAGACAGTTTGCTAACGGCGGTATTTACAGAAACATCTACACATATAATTTCGTTGATAACCACGATGTAAACCGTGTTGCAAGTATGCTTAAAGACAAAAATCATCTCAACAATGTTTACACGATGATGTATACAATGCCCGGAGTACCGTCAATTTACTACGGAAGTGAATTCGGCATTGAGGGTATGAGAACTGCCTACAGCGATTATGAGCTTCGTCCCTGTCTTGACCTTGATTCCATTCCGAATCCGAACTATGAACTTCTTGAGCATATCAAAAAACTCGGTGTAGTAAGACTTGCACTCGAAGCTCTCAAGTACGGCGATTTTGAAAACATAAATATTCAGAATGAAAAGCTTGTATACAGAAGAAAAACCGACAATCAGACTGTTTTTGTTGCATTCAACCTTACAGACCGTGTTGAAAGAATCGGTTTTGACACAGGCTGCAACGCAAAGCTTACAGATGTTCTCAACGGCAACGAAGTTATTGATGTAAACGGTTACTATGAAATTGAAATGCAGCCGTATAAGTCAAGGATTCTTGTTGTTAATGACGGAAGTTTCAGGGTTGATTTCAATGCAGACAATACAGATTGCAGAGCAGCTGAAATTGACGAAGCTCCTGCAAATGAAGAAACTTCAGTTAAAGCTGTTAAAACAGAAAATCGCTGTGAAAGCAATTCGGACAATGCCGAAAATACGACAAAAGAAATCAAGCCGGGTATTTACCTACATTTCAAGGGTGGCGAATATGAGGTTATCAACTTTGCAACCCACAGCGAAACAGGTGAAAAACTTGTAATTTACAGAAATCTCCACAACACAAGTGAAGTGTGGGCAAGACCTGTCGAAATGTTTGCCGAAAAAGTTGATGTTGACGGCAGAAAAACAGACAGATTTACTTTTATAGGTTGACAATAAGCGTAAGCAAATGATTAAAAAGACCGAATATATTTTTTATTCCGGTCTTTTTTTGTGTAAAAATACTGCTTTTTAATCTTGATAACAAGATTTGACTATATTTTTGCAAATAGTGTGTTGAATAAATCACATAATATGATAAAATAGACATATGTTGTGTTATGACTGAATTTTTGTTTTTTTGAGAGTAACTTAGGGGGATTAAATATTATGTTGAGGGATTTAAAGCCAACCGATAATGTAGGTGGTTTCGATGTCAGACCCGGCAACTTTCTTTTAAACGGTGCAACAACCGTTTCCGGCGGTGTAAACTTTACTATTCATTCGGTTTATGCCGTTGAGTGTACATTGCTTTTATTCAGACCTTATGCAAAAATTCCGTATGCAAGGCTCAGATTTCCAGATTCTTACAAAATTGGCAACACCTATTCAATGCTCGTGTTCGGTCTTGATGAGATTGATTTTGAGTATGCATATTCCTTTGACGGTCCGTATGAACCCGAAAAAGGCATTATTTTTGATAAAAAGAAATACATTCTTGACCCATACGCAAAGGCTGTAATCGGTCAGAGCGGCTGGGGTAAAAAACAGGAGCATGAGGGTGTTTATAAGGCAAGAGTTGTAAACAGCGACTATGACTGGGGCAACTGCACTCAGCCGAAGCTTCCGTTTGAAGAGCTTATTATTTATGAATTGCATGTAAGAGGCTTTACCCAGGATGGCTCCTCAGGCGTTAAAAACAAAGGCACATTCGCAGGTATCCGTGAAAAAATCCCCTATCTTAAAGGACTGGGCATCAATGCCGTTGAAATGATGCCTATTTTTGAGTTTGACGAAATGGGCTCGTATCGTAATTATGACGGGCGTCAGCTCTACGATTACTGGGGCTATAACACCGTATGTTTTTTTGCTCCGAACACAAGCTATGAGAGCGACCACGAGCATCATCACGAAGGCAGAGAGCTTAAACAGCTTGTTCGTGAGCTTCACGAAAACGGAATTGAAGTTATCCTTGATGTTGTGTTCAACCACACGGCAGAGGGCAATGAAATGGGACCGTATTTCTCGTTCAAGGGCATTGACAACAACATTTACTATATGCTCACTCCGGACGGAAAGTATTACAATTTCAGCGGTTGCGGCAATGTTCTCAACTGCAATCAGCCGATTGTGCAGCAATTTATACTTGACTGTCTGCGTTATTGGGTAACAGAATACCGCATTGACGGTTTCCGTTTTGACCTTGCATCAATTTTGGGAAGAAACGAGGACGGTACTCCTATGGATAAGCCTCCGCTTCTCAAAAGCCTTGCGTTTGATCCGATTCTCGGCGGAGTAAAGCTTATTGCAGAGGCATGGGATGCAGGCGGACTTTATCAGGTCGGCTGTTTTCCGTCATGGAACAGATGGGCTGAATGGAACGGAAGATACCGTGACGACCTCAGAAGATTTCTTAAAGGCGACAACCACCTTGCATGGGATGCGGCTCAGAGAATTACAGGCTCAAGAGATTTGTATGACCCTACCTACAGGGGCTACAATGCGTCGGTAAACTTTCTTACCTGTCATGACGGATTTACTCTTTATGATATGTATTCATACAACGAAAAGCACAATCTTGAAAACGGCTGGAACAATACTGACGGTGCTAATGACAACAACAGCTGGAACTGCGGTGCAGAGGGCGAAACCGATGATTACAACATTAACAATCTTCGTATAAAAATGGTTAAAAATGCCTTTGCAACTCTTATGTGCAGTCAGGGTCCTGCTCTTTTCCTTGCAGGCGATGAATTTTGCAACACTCAGTTCGGCAACAACAACGCTTACTGTCAGGATAACATTATCTCATGGCTTGACTGGACAAGAAAAGAAAAGCATAAGGATGTATTTGAATTTTTTAAATATATGATTGCTTTCAGAAAGAGATTCCACATTATCACAGACAGCAGAGGCAAGTCAACATGCAGTTATCCGCCTGTCAGCATCCATTCAAATGTTGCGTGGAGTGCCAAATATTACGATGATACAAGAATGATTGGTATTATGTACGCCGGTGCAAGTCTTAAACAACAGGGACTTGACGAGTTTGTTTACTTTGGCGTCAATGCTTATTGGGATTATGTAAATGTTGAGCTTCCCGACCTTCCCGAAGGATACCACTGGAAACTTTATGTAAACACAGGCAACGAGCCTCAGGATGTAATCCTTGAGGACAGAAATGTTATTCTCTATGACAAACGGATTAATATGGCAGGCAGAAGTGTCATTGTTGCTGTCGGAGAAAGATATTAATTATAAGAAAACCGCCCCTACACGAAAATGTGTGGGGGCTTCATGTTTTTATAGGTTTCGGATTGTTAATGTACTGCTGTGTTGTCAGCATAAATTTAAGTTCGTAACGCTTGAATATATTTTTAACGCCCATTGTAAGACCTCCCTGTCTTTACCTTTTCTTTACTGTGGCTATATAATAATTTACAAACTTTAAATGAAATTTAAAAAAAGCAGAAATCCCGAATTTTTTCAGAATTTCTGCTTTAAATAATAATATGGAGTTTTATTTCCGTTATAAAATTATCTTTCTCTAAGCAACACACTTAAATCCGTTTTTTCAGAACGTTTTACTGCCCAAATGCTGACGATTGCAAGTACAATCAAATAAATCACGAGGAACAGCAGTATATAAACAGCCGAAACATTCACGGTCATTTCCATCATTGTATTGCCCACAAGATTCATAAGATACGGATTTATAAGTAATATGTCGAGTAATACAGTCAAAATTGTACCGACTGCAATTGATATTATTCCGATAAGGAAATATTCTGCGAATATTATATAGAAAAGTTGATTAGACTTGTAACCGAGTGAACGGTACAAAGCAAGTTCTTCGGTTCGTCTGCTTATGTTGCTCTTGACAAACATATATTGTCCAGCAATTACGAACAATGCAAAAAATACAATTGAACCTATAATAATTATGAGTGCGATATTGTATGACTGAGAATCAAAGTTCAAGTCCATTGTATACGGTTCGCAATATGAGGAAACCTCAGATTGTACACTTTCAAGATTTTTTGCATCATCAACGAGAATTTTATAAACCTTATCGGAAGTTATTGAAGTCGAACCTTTGGCATTTGCAATAACTTCATTATTGAACTCAATCAAACTGTTGCGTGGAATAAGAATCTGATTGCCTGTAAAAATCGGGTCAGATGTGTTATACACTCCGACAATTTTAAGCTTATGTTCCTTACCCGATTCATCAGCGAAAACAAGATTTTTGCCCACAAGCGTTTTGCCGTCAATTTTATTGATTCGTTGACTTTCGCTGTTAAAATCCTTTAAAACTTCGGGAACAACTGCAACATTTTCTTCATTCTCTTTGAAAGCTCTTCCGCTTGTTATTTTAAGGTTATACCCCTCGTGAACATAACTTAGTGTGTAAGCTGAAAACAGCACTCCTGAAGTTTCCGACACATCAAGTTCGGCAGGCACGTTATAAACACTCGTTATGTGTTCAATGCTTTTTATGCTTAAAATTGTATCGTCAATTTCATTTTGAGGAGTATTTTCGTTTATCTCAAAATTCAACTCTCTGTTAAGAATATGATTATTTATGTTTTGGTCAATATTATTTTTCAGCGGCATAACCGCTCCTGCCGACACAAGAACGAGAATGGTTGCAATAACCATAAAGCAACAAAAAAATATTGTTGCACCTTTTCGTGAAAGAATTGAGGCTTTAACAAGCATATCGAGTTTTTTATTTTTCATTTTAATTTTCCTCTAAAATGCCGTCTTTCATAACGCAAATTTTGTCTGCAAAATCAGTTACGGCATCATTATGGCTGACAACAAGAACACCCTTGCCAAGCTCTGTAAGTTTTTTCAACTCTTCAAAAATCATACGTTCGTTTTTGCTGTCAAGGTTGCCTGTAGGTTCATCGGCAAGGATAAAGTCGGGATTATTGGCAAGTGCTCTTGCAATGGCGGTTCTCTGCTGTTCACCGCCTGAAAGTTCCCTCGGATAGTGATCAATGCGGTGTGTAAGACCGACTTTCTGCACAAGCAATTCGGCAGTTTCTTTCATTTCGGCTCTGTTTTTGAAATGGTCGTTTATGAGCATTGGAACCATTATATTTTCAAAAACTTTGAGATGCGGATTAAGATGAAATGCCTGAAAGACAAATCCGAGTGAATTCATTCTTGTGTCGGCAAGTTCGTTTTTGCCGAGTGACGACACATCTTTGCCGTTAATCAAAATCTGACCTGAGGTGCAGTTGTCAAGCAAACCTGCCATTTGGAGCAGAGTGCTTTTTCCGCTGCCCGACTGTCCCATAACAGCCACAAATTCACCCTCTGACAATGTAAACGATACATTATCCACGGCGGTTACTTTGTTATTGTATATTTTAGAAACATTTTTTAATTCTATTGATTTCATTATTTCACCCTCAAAAATTATTCATTCATTGCGTCTTTGGGCTGAATTTTATTCAGCTTGCGTAATGCTATGAGCTGACATATCAGCGGAACTATTGTTACTATCAAAAACGAAATTGCAAGCAAAATTCCGAAAGTTCCCCAATTGATAATGTACAGACGGTCGATGAAATTTCTGTTTGCAAAGAAAAAATTTGAAACAGCCGTAACTATAATCGAAATAATTGTTCCAACCGCAAATCCGGTAAATGTAACTCTAAGCTGTTCGCAGTAAAGGCAGGCAAATATCTGACTGTTTTTATAACCTATCGCTTTGAGCAAGCCTATATCGGATTTACGAAGTGAAAGTGCGTTTGCTGTTGATTGTATAATCATAATCACAGAAAGCAACACTGTTGAAATAATAAGAAATACGCTTGCAAAGCTGAATATATTTGAAGCGTTTACTATGCTGTCCTGTATTCCGAGTTCGGAGTCATCGGCACAGCATACATTCATATCGGTGAGTGCGTTATATACCGATTCAATATTTTCAAAATCATCAACAACAACATAGTGAGTCCTCAGCGATAAATCACTCCACCACTTGCCGACAGTGGTTTTGTTATCTTTTGAATATCCGCCTTTTGTCAGTGCGTCATCTAATATTTTCGTAGCTGTTTCCTCTGAAATATAAATCGAATCATAATAGCCTGTTTCGGTCGGTGACAGATAATAAGTACCCACTACCTTTAATTTATATTCAATTGCAGGCAATTCAAGTGAACCGCTTTCTGGTGAACCATCAATATTATAAGGTTGAATTAGCATATTATTAATCGCTTTTACGGTTATCGTTTTTCCTATAAGACTTTCCCCGTCAATATAATCAGGCTTTTTATTTTCATTCTCAACCTCAAAAGGATAAAAATCACTCGGGACAACACAGCTTAACACAGGGGATTCATCAAGAGTTTTTCCTGCAATAACACTGCGTTTTTCATTTTTAAACAATGACCAAATATTTAAATAATTATTTTTCTCTTGATCAATCATTTTTTGTAAGTTCTCATCCGAGGACTGAACAATATTAAAAGCTTCATTTCTGATTCCTTCAAGAGGAAAAATATCAACTACATGCTCAGTATTTTTAATACTTTCTATAACATTATCGTCAAGTTCGCTTAACCAAGGGTCAACCTCAAGTGTTCTTGCACGATAATCCTCTTTATACTCATTTACAGCTTTTGTGACGGTAATTGAAAATGCCGAAATCAAGGTTATTGATATTACAAGCAATGCGGAAACAATTTTTATTCCCTTTTCATTTTTATTTATCTTGGCATTTGCTTTTGCAAGAAAATTCACATTCGTTAATTTCATCGCCAAACTCCTGTTGTATGTTTTATGTTATATTTTAATTATAATTTCTATCAATTAAAATTCAATATCAAGATGTAATTTATTACACTTTTATTACATTTTATAGAGGAACTTTGTTATTCCGGAGAATTTTGTCACAAAAAAGAACACAAAGTACCGTTAAAATACTTTGTGTTCTCAAATATTATTTTAAAGAATTAAAATACAACCGTTATTTCAACCCTTAAACAAGACTTAAATGTTTCTGTCAATAAAAGTATACAAAGCTTTTTAATTCCTGTCAAATTGCATAAATAAAAAGTTTATTCCTTGAAATATCGGTGAAAAGTTTGTATAATTAAAGTGACAGTATTTTTAAGGAGAATATTTATGCAAAGAGAAAATTTTAAGTCGAGGACAGGTTTTCTCCTTGTAAGTGCAGGCTGTGCGATTGGCATAGGCAATGTCTGGCGTTTTCCGTATGTTACGGGCGAAAACGGCGGCGGATTGTTCGTGCTTTTTTATCTTGCATTTCTTGTGCTTATGGGAATTCCCGTTCTGACAATGGAGCTTGCAGTCGGCAGAGCAAGCAGAAAAAGTGCCGTATTAAGCTATAAAACACTTGAAAAGCCAAAGAGCAAATGGCACATTCACGGTTGGCTGTGTATGATAGGCTGTTACCTTTTGATGATGTTTTACACGCCTGTTTCGGCTTGGATGTTAGATTACTTCTATAAATTTGCAACGGGAACATTTAAAAGCGGAATGAACTCAGAACAGGTTTCGGGAGTGTTTAACAACCTTATGGCATCGCCTGTTGAGATGATTATATGGCTTGCGATAATCGTTGTATTCGGATTTTTTGTATGCAGTCGAGGACTTCAAAAAGGCATTGAAAAGGTCAGCAAGGTTATGATGGTTGCGTTGCTTGCACTGATTATTATTCTTGCAATCAACAGTATGATGCTTTCAAATGCGGGAGAAGGCTTGAGCTTTTATCTTGTTCCCGATTTCGGAAAGGTTAAAGATGTAGGACTCGGCAAGGTAATCACCTCTGCAATGAGTCAGGCGTTTTTCACACTCGGACTCGGAATCGCATCAATGGAAATTTTCGGCAGTTATATGAACAAAGACCGCACGCTTTACGGTGAGGCTGTTCAGATTTGTGCATTGGACACTTTTGTTGCAATTGTTGCCGGACTTATCATCTTCCCTGCTTGCTTTTCATTTGGCGTTCAGCCCGACCAAGGACCTGCCCTTATTTTTGTGACGCTTCCGAATGTTTTCGTAAATATGACGGGCGGTCGGATTTGGGGTACGCTTTTCTTTCTGTTTATGACATTCGCAAGCTTTTCAACGGTTATTGCCGTGTTTGAAAACCTTGTTGCTTTTCTTACCGACACATTCGGCATGAGCAGAACAAAGGCGTCAATAATCAACGGAATTATTATGTTCTTTGCGTGTCTGCCGTGTATTTTCGGATTCAACATTTGGAGCGACTTCAACATTCTCGGCAAGGGTGTGCTTGACCTTGAGGACTTCGTTGTCAGCAACCTTCTTCTTCCGATTGGCGCAATGGTTTATCTCCTGTTCTGCACAACAAAATTCGGCTGGGGCTTTGACAATTACTTTGAAGAATGTAACACGGGTAAAGGTCTTAAACTTTCAAGAGTGCTGAAGCCGTACCTTAAATACGCACTCCCCGTGCTGATTGTTATTGTGTTCGTTCAAGGCTTTATCGGGTAGGATTAGCAATCCCCTACGGCTCAAATTGTGCAAATTTGTACAATGTTACATTCCTATAAAATAACATATAAAACTAAAAACTGTACAACCATATTCGGCTGTACAGTTTTTTGTTATCTTGTGTTACCTTTTAGACGTGGATTTGTTTTTGTAACATAACCGTCAAACCAGTTGCTACACTTACGCTCGGGCATAGTATGCTTTTGATATTGCAAACTATCTGCACGAATCGGGAAAGCCGACAACCAACTCGGCTATTTACGGTTACAAGAAAGACCCGAACAACAAAAATCATTGGCTGATTGATGAGGAAGCGGCTACAGTCGTCCGCAGAATTTTCCATTTCACAATAGAAGGCTGCGGACCTTATGACATAGCCCGCACGCTGTTTGATGACAAGGTTGAAACCCCGGCTGTTTACTTTACAAAAAAGGAATTGGAATAAGGAAAAACAAAAAGGAGTTTACCCACCCGTTCAGTTGGAGCGGATATGTTGTCCGCAGTATTCTTGCAAAACAGGAATACTGCGGAGACACCGTAAATTTCCGTACGCACAAGGAATCATATAAGGACAAAAGCTCAGTGAAAAATCCGCAGGAGAACTGGCTGATATTCAATGACACGCACGAAGCAATCATTGACCGAGAAACTTGGGAGCTTGCTCAGAAACTGACAAAAACGCCGAGACGTGTTGACACCACCGGAGTGGCGAATCCGCTGACGGGTCTTGTTTATTGTGCCGATTGCGGTGCAAAGATGTATAACCACCGATTTTTCCGAGCTTACTACGCCGATGATAAATGAGTTTATCGACAAAATTTTAGTTCACGCTCCGTATTATATTGACGGAGAACGTATGCAGGAGGTTGAAATCTATCTCAATTTCATCGGCAAGTTTGAAATTCCTCAACCTCAGCTGAGCGAGGAAGAAATTAAGCGGCAGAAGCAGCTGAAACAGCCCGTCTAAAAAGCAGGGAATGCTATCAGTTGATAAAGGCGAGAAAACACAAGGTTGGCGAGCCGTTTTCACTTAGCTGCAAGGGCTGTGACAAGGTATTTGAATCCAAGCACAGCAATGCTTTGCTAAGATTGTGCAGGCTCAGTCAACAGATCACCACCAACCCTGCGTGAAAGGCTGATAATCATCAACTATCATATTCGACACACTCAAACCGGCAAGTGGAGCATAACGGATTATTCAAAGTCTGTAAAGGAAACTTTGGCGCGGTATAAAGCCGCCGTAAAGCAGATAAACGAAAAGAAAAATGAACGGAAGGGACTTCAAAATGAAAAGAAATCCACTTCCGTTTTTAATATCGCCGCACAGTGAGATTGACGGCAAACTGAATGATGAAATCAATGTGCAAGCTGCCCGTGAATATGCCCGCCGCCGTTGCAACCAAACTCAGACGAGAAATACAATGCGGCACGAACACAAGAGAAAAAACAATAGTTTACCGTTAAAAGGAAATTTAAATATTTTTTCAAGCTTGAACAAGAAACGGATTACGACACCTTGCTGTATTGCAGTTTTGCGTTAATCAGATTTTCGTCATGATTATACAACGAGGCAACTTTTCAATGTCCAAGTAATTCAGCACTAATTATGCTAAACCAACATTGTTATTTATTTGACCAATTTAAATATCTTGAATTTAATTAAATTTGACTTCTGACATTATTTTTTGAGGATATAAAGATGATACCAAATAATACGTTCTGTTTCTAATATCGGTGGAATCATAATTGAGAAATTGTTCAGAAGAGATAGGAACGGGTGCAATAAACGTTTTTTGTTCACCTTTTGAAAGTTTAATATACATTCCACAATCATTGTAATACATAACGAGCGAGTAATAAAATTGTAATGAAAAAGCACCTGATTCAATATGAAAAGCTGTTAAATCAACAGTTATTTCATCATCTGTTGTATTGGAAATTATAATTTTTATTAAGCCAAGATTCAAATCTTCACTTTTCAAATAGTCAGAATTTTCTTCCAAATATTCTGATAAATCATCATCATTCATAATGTCCATACGCTTAAGCATGTATGTATCTGTTATAGTGAATTTTGCATTTTGACAAACAAATGAATCGCCCATTTTATATACAACTTTTTCGTTTTGCGGATATTTTGAATTGATACTAAAAAACCTAATGACACCACATATACATAATACTGTTACAATAAGGAGCGTTACAATAACTTTTAAATTATTTTTCTTTCTCATAAAGACTATCTCTCCTGATGATTTTACCCTGCGCTAATTCTATAGTTTCGTCGCAAAGAGCGTTAATCTGATTTTTGTCATGACATGACAGCAACACAACTCTATCGGGAACTTTTGCGGACAAAATCATTTTTTTGACATTTTCACATGAAGCTTCATCCAACGCATTAAAAGGTTCATCTAAAACAAGTATTTGAGGGTCTTCCATCATCGCTGCTGCTATTCCAAGTTTTTGTTTCATACCAAGTGAATATTTTCGGAAACTCTTCTTTTCGTTTGGGTCAAGCCCTACCATTCTCATAGTATCCACTATTTTTTTATCGTCTATTTTCTTTTGTATTTGAGCGAGAATCTTCAAATTTTGAAAACCGGAGTACTCAGAAATGAACCCCGGATTTTCAATTAAAGCCCCAACACTATCAGGAAACGATATGTCTTTTCCTATGATTTTGTTATTTATTTTTACAAAACCACTGGTAGGTAAAATCAGTCCGCAAATTGCACGCATAAGCATAGTTTTCCCCGAACCGTTCTTACCTACAAAACCGTAAATTTTTCCTCCGGAAAGTGATAAATTTATATTTTCCAGTACAAGATTTTTTGATAACTTTTTTGTATAATTACAAATTTCTATATTCATAAATCTCTCCTACTTTAAATAATGTTTTTTCTTTTGATAATTGGCAAGCCTAAAAATAAACATATAACGATTATTAAAAAGGCAACCTCCAGTTCTGTATATATTGATATATTATTTATGGCGCAAAAATCAGTTCTTATCAACATTGAAAAGTTAAACGGCAAAAATTCGCTGCAATAAAACACAGATGTGGTCATAAGGCAGACTATCATCAAAAACGCGACAACAGGTCCAAATGTAATACTGATAATTGCATCAAATGTCATGTGACAAGTTGTAATCATCCAAGGTAACAGTACTGAGGAAATGAAAATTTCTGTCATACTTTTTCCATAAGTGCTTAGCTCCAAAAATTCTTCAGTTATTAAACTGTTTTGAGTTAATGAAAAATTACCGGAAAACAATGTAAAAGCTGTCGAAATTACAAAAAACAGTAAATAGTACAAAGTTGAAGAAACGACACACCAAACTATTTTACTCAACCACCATAAATATCGGGATTTTACCCGCAAAATAAAGGTATCGGCACTTGTCTGCAAATCGTTTGTAATGTATAATCCCACAAACAAATAAGGAAGTACATTAAAAGAAAACCACGTTATGGGAATATCTACACCCTTATTTGCCTCCGGATCAAAAGGGTCACATCCGGCAAAAACATTCATAAAAAAATCCAGAACACCACAGTCTACAACCGAATTATAATCACTAAAATATAAGCTAATATTATGCCAATACACGAAATCAATAAATATGAACAGCAACGTAGCAAAAATAAAAAATTTACGATTATGTATGATTCCCTCTGTTATATCATGCGAAAGCAAACGAAAAAAAAGACGAACTTTCAATTTAAAAAATCCTTTCTTTTCATGAACAATAAATTTAGTACGAATACTATAATTGTCCCAAAAATCAAGAGCCAAAAGTCAATATTCCAATCACCATCAAATGAAACTGCAATACATGTTGTGACCGTCACTAAGAACGGAAATACTTTGTTTATTATACAGCCAAAAGCACATATTAATTCAGAAAAAAATATTGTAGGAATTAAAAGACATACAAAAGTTTTCATCACTACTTTTGCAAAGCCTACATTGCTTATGCATCCTTCACACAGATAATAATAGCTTTCATATGAATTCCAATTAATTACTGTTCGTGAAAAAACTCTCGACATACCAAGAACTGCGACGAGGAATAAAATGCAAAAAGCCACAGAAAAAGCAAGAACTTTCAAACTATTTCTGACAACCAGTGTATTTCTAAATCTAAAGCGAATATAGGCATTTGTAAAGTTACTGTTTTTTTCGGAAAATATCGTTGAAAGTAATGCGGCGGTTGGTACAAAAAAGATAGTTGTCGTGTGACCCCCGGCGGCTTCCACAAAATCTGCCATACATATGTTGTCTGTTATATCCATCATATTTTTTTTTAAAAAAGCAAAAAAGTAAAACAATACAAAACTGCAGAGTAAACAGAAAACAACCAAATATTTAAAATATGTCATTGCAACAAAAGTTTTTCTACACGCTTTAAAAAACATCTTTTTTCGCTCCAATAAAATAATACGGAAAAAATGAAAGGCAAAAGAAAATCAAAAATAAAATTGTTACAGAAAAGGTAGTCCCACTTTCACTTGTAGTCGTGACAAGATTTCTGATACTGTAGGCATCAAATCCCAACATTTCAAGACAAAATGATGAAAAAATGTAAATGAAAAAAGGAAAAACAAAAGTCACAAATTTTCTGTTTAAAAAGAATGTAATAAACAATGACAAACTTGCTGTTACTCCCGAAAACAAAAATGTGATAAAAATATATATCGATGTATATAATAACGGTTGCACATAAAACAAATCAGCCCATTTATAAGCAGGATATATGTTAGTAAATGTATAAGATGCTTCAGGAAGCATTGTCGGTAAAAACATTGAAGAAATGAGAAAACTAAGAACCATTGGAATAGCAACCACGCAACCACCACTTACGAAAACAGCTATGTATTTTGCCACAAGATAATATTTTTTCTTGGCACGAACGCACACATTCCTTGCATATCCCCTGTTTATATCATCATAAAAGGAACTACCAAATGGCAAAGTGGCGAGAATTGGAATAGCCATATAAAAAATGTTTTGCTGAAGATAGATATTATGACTGCCAATCCAGTTTGTATATGAAATTTCAAAAAATCCCATTAAATTTTCATCATTTAAAAATTCAGAATTCAACTGCACACAGTATGGTATTCTTTCAATCGAATACCATGTTACCAATGCTAATGAAATTAGCAAAGAAATTAAAAACAGCCTGTTTTTAAAACTTCTTTTCAGTTCGAATTTAATCATTCTTTGCATTTTATCATTCTCCATTTATTATTTTTCGGATTTGATGACTTGCATAGTTCCTTCTCCTAAAGGATTGCCTGAGAGCACTGTCATCAAATAAAGTTGGTCTTTGTACTCATTAAGTTGTTTGTCCTCAGCAACATATGCTACATTAACATTCAATTTTTTACCGGGTTCAAGTTTTTCTACAAAATAATTTTTTGAAGTCTTTTTCTCACTTGAATTAAAACTTCGTGCTTCGTTATATCCACCGTCTGTACCAAAATGCAAAAGTAAGCTGTTCAATGATACCTCCACATTTTCATTTCCTTTATTCATCATTGTAATGTTAAGCACTACATATGAATATTCATTTGTAATATTTCCTTGGCTATCTTTAATTTCATCCCAGTCCTCAAATGTGTCAAATTCGGGAAGTTCAGCCTTATTTTTTGAAATGCTGATATTATTTAATTTAACATAAATGCTTGTTCTATCGTCGTACATAGTATCGTATTCAGCACCTTCCTCAAGCAGAACACAACTTTTCGATTCAACTGCTGAATTTTCTGTGGAAGAAATAGAACTTTCATTTGCGACCTGTGTGTTTTTTGCATCAGCATTAGTGTATATATCGTTGATGTCAATAATATCATTTTTAATCAAGTATAAGATGGAAACTATTATAGATGAAGTACAGATAATAATCATAATAAGTACGGTTGTTATTTTTTTGTTCAATATATAAACACCTCTATAAGCAACTCCCTACCGCAGTTTAAAAGTCATGCTCTGCGCGCATATATAAAGTCAAAACTTCATTAAAAGGCACAGAGCATAACTTACAAAGCCACAAATATTTTATATGCTGTCAGGGCTCCACGCTATGTGGTAACTTACGGCTTCTTTGTTCATAATGTAGCCCAAAGTAGCATATTGATAGCCGTCTTCTTTAACATAGTTAGGCAAATAATAATATGTACCCTTTGGTAAATTTTTCATATTCTTAGTTGCCCCATTATAGCTCCATGAACCGTAATATCTGTCTACAGTTTTTACGGAGGAAGTATTCTTATTATTTGTACGCTGAACCCAAGCACTCAGAGAACCTCCTGATGTGCTCTTGTTTTCGCACCAAACAGATGTATAATCTTTCTTCTCACGCCAAATAGATCTGCACGGAGTACCTCCGTTGTTACTTCTCGCACTAATGTTGATAATTGTATCTGAAACATTACCGGCAGAGAATACTGAAAAAGTAAGAGCAGACATCAAAGAAAGAACGACCATACCCAACACAATCATCTTTTTTACTTTCTTCATCTTTTATCTCCTGTTAATAAAAAATTAAAAGTTTTCAAGATTTGAAATATTAAAACACCGGACTCACTTCATCTCCATTATAGAATATAGTGGTTCAGTTGTCAAGACAAAAAATCTAATCATTTTATAGTGAACTGAACCGATATAGTAGAAGTGGTCTATCATAATATTTATTATCCTGTTTGATAGGTTTTGGAGCAACTACAACCTGTTTACCTGTGATTGTTTCCACCACTTCAATAAAGCTATAACCTTTAACCTCAATTAGATAATTGAGAGCTGTTGTACCTCCAATCCCACGAGAAAACCACATCCATTTTCCGTTTGAAATTTTCAAGCTATCGTGTGTTCGTGTGGTGTAATTGTTCTTATCAAGTCTTACAAGTTCGTGTGGCTCAAAGTTTTTAAGAATGGTTAGCAAGTTCATTTTCTTTGCTTCAAGCACTACTTTAGGGTCTATATATGGCACTTATTCATACCTCCATTTCTGTTATTTTATCGCAAAAAGAAAAGCCAAGAAATTTTCATTTCTTGACTTAACTCTTTTGCGTATTATTAAATTGCTTTATTATTGCGAATATCATTGATTATCTTTGCAATGTTACAAGTTACCTGTCCTGAGCATTGGTGGATATCTTCATTAATTTTGCATTCTTCAACGATTGCAAAATCAACTTGCTTAACCAGTTCTCCTATAGATTTATTTTTCTTTGGATTAATACCAGACACCTGAGTAAACAAATTTCTTATATATCTTTGATTTCCTACCTTTTCGTTAGAAATTATCTCCTTTTCATTTGGTTTAATATATTTCTCATAAGCATCTTTATAATGCAAAAGTAAAAACAATTCAAATGCAGGATTAGATATACCAAGTATATTATTATTTTCTCCAAATGCTACAACTTCATCAAAATTCTTAACTTTTTCTTCGAAAATATCTGCATCAAAAACGATAATCATCCTATCCATTTCAGCATCAAAAGATATATCTGAGTTAAGTTTTTGCTCCTCGGCAAACTCTATAAGTCTTCTGGGGAAAGATATATTCTTATCTTGTTGAGTCTTTTCGAGAAAGCGAATATCAATATTAGGATTAATTCCCAATTCTTTTTTATAGTCAACCAGCTTTTCGAAATACCACGTTTCAGTATTTGCACCTTCACAAATAAAGAAATACTTTCTATAAGGCTCTATAGCCTCATTTGTGTCGCTCTTTCTTTGATTCCAATTATAATAACTTCTTACCGGTGCCATATATTTATTCCTCCGTCAAATCAAAATTAGAAAACACAGGAATTGCACCATAACGACCCTCAAGATAAGCTTTGCTCAATGTTTTATCATATCTTTCTTTGAACTTATCCAATGAATAAACATTACTTGTGTTATTTCCATCTCTTTCAACAAACCATATTTCATCACGTCTAAAAAGCTTTTGCTCCATAATAGATGCTTCGTAGGTTGTAAACAACAACTGAGTTCTATGGCATTTATGGAAATTCATAAAAAGCTCAAGAAAATGTTCTGTAAGTTTTGGATGAAGACTTCTTTCTAATTCATCAACAACATAAATAATGTCATCGTTTTTGTTAAGTAACATATCGAGTAAATCGAAAATTCTTCTTGTACCATCTGATTCTTCATCGAAATTAAAATCATAAAATGATTTTCCATGATAGAGTTTCAAAGTAGATACAATCGGTTCATCGTCATCCAAAGTAACAGTAAAAAAGCTTTTGTCAGTTCTCATGGTCATTCGTGCCGAAGAATATAATGACTTGTGAGCCATCTTGTTTCGTATGTCCTTCATAACTAAATCAAAAACCTTAGCCGGTAAAGCTTTTCTAAATTCCTCAAAATCAGTTTTTTCAACTCTAACTTTATCAATACCAGTATCAAAGGTTTTTATTAATTTATTGATTAACTCTAAGGATGTTTCATCATTATAATATTGAAAGTTATCAAAAGAAGTATTAGGCTTAACGATAATTATGTTTTGTGATAACCAACTATAAACCTCCTTGAAGAAAACCAGCTTGGAGTCTTCAGAATATTTTTTGTTTCTATTCATTTCCGTAAGAAACAAAATTGATTCATTACCATCAAAATCATCAGTATATGTTTTGAATTTTGCTTCATCAATTTTGTTTAATTTTACATCTTCGCCCAAGTGTGGAAATTTTTCTTCTTCATTTCTTTCAAATAAACATTTTGCATTACCATTTTGATAAAGCTCATATAACCACTCAGATGTGATTCTTCGTTGATTTAATAAAGCCGTAAAACCATAAGCATAGAATTTATCACCAATCGTGAACTGAATTTCAAACGAGCTATTCTTATTTATATTTTCTTCCTTACATTTACAAAACCATTTTGTAGCTACCATAGGAATTGTATCATTAAGCGTACTTTTCAAAAACCAAAAAAAATCAATAAGATTAGATTTACCTGCCGCATTAGCACCATAGATTACTGCGTATTTAAGTATATTCGTACTTTTAATTTTAACCCTATGATCAGTGCCTTTTTGAATTTTTGTAGAAGAAATCATAGTCATCTCTGTTGGTTCAGAAAACGATTTAAAATTCTCAACTGTCACTTTAATAAGCATTATCAATCTCTCCTTCTTATTTAATATTGTAAAGGAGAATTACAAGAAAGTCAATATGTATCCGTTTATTTGGAGAAATTTTCTCTAAATGACCTATTTATCTCGACAAACTTAACCATAGAGCGATTGTTTTTGATGAATTTTACATTTCATCTTGTTCGCTTTCTTTTCTTGTATCTTGTTTTCGATTCACCCTCATCAGGCTCACCTGTAACAATCTCATTTTCTTTTTACAACTATCACCTCTTCTTAATTTTTACTAAAAATTGTTTTTATCACCTCACTTTGGTTATACGGTGAATATGTTATTGGTTTAGCATATATTTTTTGCATAGTGTTATTATATATCACATTATGCGGAGTTGAAATATAATTTTGAAAGTTGTTTTATTTTTGTAAAATCTGGCAATATAAAATACTTATATTTATACAAATTACCTGTTAATAGACTTTTACGACCTAAATTTGGGTATAAAAAAAGAGCCTACTGGCTCGTAACATAACTATTTATAATTCGACATACTTCTTTATGTATAATTTGTTTTGACTCATACGATGGTACACTTTTAGTGAACTACTCACCTGTTTCGGGGTGGATGTTAGATTACTTCTATAAATTTGCAACGGGAACATTTAAAAGCGGAATGAACTCAGAACAGGTTTCGGGAGTGTTTAACAACCTTATGGCATCGCCTGTTGAGATGATTATATGGCTTGCGATAATCGTTGTATTCGGATTTTTTGTATGCAGTCGAGGACTTCAAAAAGGCATTGAAAAGGTCAGCAAGGTTATGATGGTTGCGTTGCTTGCACTGATTATTATTCTTGCAATCAACAGTATGATGCTTTCAAATGCGGGAGAAGGCTTGAGCTTTTATCTTGTTCCCGATTTCGGAAAGGTTAAAGATGTAGGACTCGGCAAGGTAATCACCTCTGCAATGAGTCAGGCGTTTTTCACACTCGGACTCGGAATCGCATCAATGGAAATTTTCGGCAGTTATATGAACAAAGACCGCACGCTTTACGGTGAGGCTGTTCAGATTTGTGCATTGGACACTTTTGTTGCAATTGTTGCCGGACTTATCATCTTCCCTGCTTGCTTTTCATTTGGCGTTCAGCCCGACCAAGGACCTGCCCTTATTTTTGTGACGCTTCCGAATGTTTTCGTAAATATGACGGGCGGTCGGATTTGGGGTACGCTTTTCTTTCTGTTTATGACATTCGCAAGCTTTTCAACGGTTATTGCCGTGTTTGAAAACCTTGTTGCTTTTCTTACCGACACATTCGGCATGAGCAGAACAAAGGCGTCAATAATCAACGGAATTATTATGTTCTTTGCGTGTCTGCCGTGTATTTTCGGATTCAACATTTGGAGCGACTTCAACATTCTCGGCAAGGGTGTGCTTGACCTTGAGGACTTCGTTGTCAGCAACCTTCTTCTTCCGATTGGCGCAATGGTTTATCTCCTGTTCTGCACAACAAAATTCGGCTGGGGCTTTGACAATTACTTTGAAGAATGTAACACGGGTAAAGGTCTTAAACTTTCAAGAGTGCTGAAGCCGTACCTTAAATACGCACTTCCAGTGCTGATTGTTATTGTGTTCGTTCAAGGCTTTATCGGGTAGGATTAACAATCCCCTACGGCTCAAATTGTGCAAATTCACACAATGTTACATTCCGATAAAATAACATATAAAACAAAAACTGTACAACCGAAAAAGGCTGTACAGTTTTTTATTTTGCGGTAGAACCGCATTACAGAAAGGCTTATTTAATTGAATCAATCCATTTTTGAATTTCAGACTTTGGTGTACGCAGAACCGATTCATCAAAACGGATATTCATTCCCTGCTTTACATCGGCTGTACCGCAGGCATTTGCAAAATCTTTGAATGTGTGACCAATCCAACCGCCGTTGGTTGCAAACAGGTAAACCGTCTTGGCCGAAAGGTCATTTTCCTTGAGAAATGTGTGCATTGCAGGGGCAAAAGTGTACCACCAAACAGGTGTTCCGAGAATTATCTCGTCATACTTGCTGAGGTCAATATTAAGCGGTTTTATTTCGGGACAATATCCGCTATTCACTTCATCTTGACCTTGATTTACAACCGAGTTGTAGTCGCCGTCATACGGAACAACAGTTTCGATTCTTGCAATGTCAGCACCCGTGCTTTTCTGAATCATCTCGGCAATGCTTTTTGTGTTGCCACGATAGGAATAATAAACGATAACTTTTTTCATATTCAGAAACCGCCTTTCGATTAACCGAGTTTATTATATTCTTCATCGGTTACGGGTTCGCACCACTCGTTTGAACATTCTTCGCCCGGCATTTCAGTTGCGATGTGTGAGAACCAGCTGTCCTTTTTAGCACCGTGCCAATGCTTAACCTCGGCTGGAATTACGATTACCTTACCCGGTGTAAGGCTTATAGGCTCTTTGCCCTCTTCCTGATACCAACCCTCACCTGCTGTGCAGATGAGGAACTGACCGCCGCCGCTCTTTGCGTGGTGAATGTGCCAATTGTTACGGCAACCAGGTTCAAATGTTACATTTAAAAGGTGAAGTCCGTCCTCGGGCTTTGTGAGTGGATTTAGGTATGACTCTCCGATAAAATACTTTGCATAAGATGTATTTGGAGTGCCTGTGCCGAATACATTCTGCTTTTCAAATTCATCCTTGTCTGCAATTTTCATAATATTATCTCCTTGTGTAATTAAATTTTTTTAATCCAATCATTAACAATGCCTTCTGCCTTATCGGCATCACTTCCGAACAAGGGAAGTCCGTTTGTTACGGTTGCACCTTTGGCAGTATTTTTAATATCATAGACTGTGTTTGAAAGTCCGCTTCCCTCGTGAGTGCAGAACGGATGAATTGTTTTGCCCGTAAAATCAAATGCTTCAAGGAAAGTATAAACCGCCATAGGCATTGTTCCGCAGTAGTTTGGATAGCCAAGATAAATTTCATCGTAATCGTCAAGATTCGGCAATGAAACAAGTTCGGGTCTTGCCTTTGATTTAAGGTCTTTAACCGACTGAGCAACACATTCCTTGTAGTTTGCGGAATACGGAACTTTCTGCTCAATTTTAAACATATCGGCTCCTGTGAGGTCTGAAATCATTTTTGCAACCTTTTCGGTGTTGCCGACTTTTACATAGCGGTACTGACCGCCGAAATAATTTTCATCTGCTCGTGAATAAAATGCAATTAACTTTGCCATTGTAAATCTCCTTTGTTTCAGAATTTTTACTATTTTTCAGTTTGTTTTTTACTTTACAGGAATATATTACACCCTGAAGTTGACTTTAAGTCAAGAGGCATTTTTGATTTTTTCGTATAATTTTTAATTAACTGCATAGGTTGCTTTCCGTACAACACTCTTAGCTTAAATATTCTGCTGTTACTTGTGGGCATTCGATGAACTCCTCTATTTAAAATTGCAAAAGCAATCGCTATACTTACGCTCGGGCATAGTATGTTTTTGATATTGCAAACTATCTGCACAAACGGAGAGTTGCGGTACACCGCAAAAAAATACTGTACAACCGAGAAAGGCTGTACAGTATCGGAATTATTCTTTATAAGAAACTATTTCTTTTCAGTAAGAAGCTTATTGAGTTCGTCCATAAAGGTGTTAATATCCTTGAACTGGCGATAAACAGACGCAAAACGGACATATGAAACCTCGTCAATATTCTTGAGCTGATCCATTGCAAGTTCACCGATTTGCTTTGAAGTGATTTCACGGTCAAGGCTTGACTGAAGCTGAGTTTCAATATCATTGACCATATTTTCAATCTGTTCAATTGAAACTGGACGCTTCTCGCAGGCACGGAGAATTCCTCCTGTAAGCTTGTTGCGGTCAAAAACCTCACGGGATTTGTCACGCTTAACAACAATTATCGGAACAGTTTCAATCACCTCATGAGTGGTAAAGCGTTTGCCGCATCTCAGGCACTCTCTTCTTCTGCGGATTCTTTCGCCGTCATCGGCAGAACGAGAGTCGATAACCTTGCTTTCTTCATAACTGCAATATGGACACTTCATATGAAAACCTCCGAATAATTATTCCCTAAAATAATTATAACATACCGTTTTCAAATTTCAAGTATAGAAAATTTACAATTTAATTACACTTTTATTGCATCAGAGATTGCGGTAATGCTTAACATTTCTCTTCTTTCTTTTACGCTTACCGTGAATTTTTGAAATAATAAGGTAAATGATGAGGACGAGAATGATAAGAGCGATAATCACGATAAACCAATAGGATTGAAATACTGTGCCGATGATGTTGAACACATAGAGAATTCCGCTGCGTTCAATCTTTTCGCCTGCAACAACATTAACCTCGGCAAGCTTCTGCTTTTCGCTGTTTGCATCTGCTTTGTAATAGATTGTTGCCTTACCGACTGCCGAGCCTTTGTCAAGCGGTGCGTCAACGCTTTCGGGAACATCCTGTTCAATAATTATATTCTCGTCTGTGCAATCTTTCGGAACAATTGCACTGAGGTCGGTTTCGGGATAAAGCAATGTACTGTTTTTGCCCCATGCAAGGTTAACCTTTACTTCGCAAAGCGGCTTTGACGAGGTAGCAACAGTGTTCATTTCAAGACTTGTCAACGCCCAGCGGAAAAGGTCTGCCGCATCGGTCATTGTTGCGTAATCCTCGGTCACACCTTCCTCATACGGTGCGTGAAGGAGAATTGCCATATATGAATAGCCGTCTGCCGACGCTGTCGTTACAAGACATCTGCCTGCCTCGTTAGTCGTACCCGTTTTGATGCCCTTTGCATACATATAGTAATACTCACCGCCACGGTTGGCGTCAATGAGGTAGTTGGTTGTTACAAGGGCTGTATCGTCACCGTCACAAGTGTATGTACAGGTATTTGTGATTTCTTCAAAGCGAGGAAGTGTGAGCGCATAGGTTGTGATTTTGTACATATCACGGGCGGTTGTATAGTGGTCGGGATCGTGAAGTCCGTCAGGATTTGCAAAATGAGTGTTTTCGCAACCAAGCTCCTTTGCCTTTTCATTCATCAGCTTGACAAAGTTATCAACATTGCCTTCACCGATATAATCGGCAAGAACCATTGCGGCATCATTACCCGAGGGAACCATCATGCTGTAAAGCAGATCGATTGCAGTCATACTCTTACCGACATGATTTTCAACATTTGCAAGGGAACTGCCTGTGTTTTTGAGAACATCAAGAACCGACTGCTTAATCGGAATTTTTGTATTATCAAGATCGGCAATGTTTTCAACCGCAATTATGTAGGTCATAATCTTTGTTGTTGACGCAGGATAACGCTTTGAGTCGGCGTCTTTTTCATACACGGTCTGACCCGAATCCATATTTACAAGAAGGATTGAGTCCGACTTGGTTTTTACATCATTAGGATAGGACGCAGCGCCTGCCGTTGTGAAAGCAAAACAGATAATGATGCAAAGCATACAGAGAAGTGAAAGTGTTTTGGTTATGGTTTTTCTCATTTACTTAATTCTCCCATTTATAGTTTTTCAGTTTAAAGCATTTTGTCCGCCACGCTCAAACAGGCGGTCTACCTCTGCTTTTAACAATCGTATTTCATCGTTTCGGATATCGCCGTAACGATCCATTATGCAGTCTGCAATTTTTTGAGAAAGTTCAAGGCTTTTTGTGTCGGCAAAATCGGCAATTGACATCTGCGGAAGTCCGTGCTGTCTGTGACCGAAAAAGTCGCCGGGTCCTCTCATTTTCAAATCTTCATCGGCAATGACAAAACCGTTGTTCGTTGAACACATGACCTCAAGTCGTTCTCTTGTTGTCTTACTGCCCTTGTCGCTGATGAGAATACAATAGGACTGCGAACTGCCTCTGCCAACCCTTCCTCTCAGCTGATGAAGCTGTGAAAGTCCGAATCTTTCGGCATTTTCAATCACAATAACCGTAGCATTCGGAACATCAACGCCGACTTCTATTACCGTTGTGGCAACAAGAACGGAATACTCATTCTCGACAAACTTACGCATAACCTCGTCTTTTTCATCAGACTTCATCTGTCCGTGAACAATGCCTACTGCTATGTCAGGAAATTCCCGCAACATCAAATCTGCGGCATATTCTTCGGCTGACGCAACATCGTCAAGCTCGCCTTCTTCAACAAGGGGACAAACTATATACGCCTGTCTGCCGTGTTTTACTTCACTGCGGATAAAGTCATACACTCCGCCACGCATTGCAGAAGTTCGCAACACGGTTTTCACGGGTTTTCTTGACGGCGGAAGTTCGTCAATTATTGAAATGTCGAGGTCGCCGAAAATGATAAGTCCGAGGGTTCTCGGAATCGGAGTGGCACTCATAACAAGCAGATGCGGATTGTTGCCCTTGCCGAGAAGCTTTGCTCTTTGTGCAACGCCGAATCTGTGCTGTTCATCGGTTACGGCAAGTGCAAGATTTTTAAACTCGGTTTTATCGGTAATGAGAGCGTGTGTTCCGATTACCATATCAATCGAACCGTCTGCAAGTGATTTTCTGATTTGTTTTTTTTCGGATTCCCTGAGTGTGCCTGTCAGCAGACCAACCTTGATATCCGTATTATCAAAAAGCTTTTGAAATGTTTTGTAATGTTGTCGGGCAAGGATTTCAGTCGGCGCCATGAATGCGGTCTGAAATCCGTTTTTGGCAACCGTGTAGCAGACCGAGGCTGCCACAGCCGTTTTGCCCGAACCTACATCGCCCTGAACAAGTCGGTTCAGCGGAGATGATTTGTTGATTATATCGTTTATGCAGTCCGACACCGCCCGTTTTTGGGCATTTGTCATTGTGAACGGCAAAAGCGATTCAAATTCTTTTGAATAATCCTTTGTGATTTCAAGAGAGGTTACTCCTCTGCTGTGGTCACGCAGATTTCTCATTCCGAGGTTCAGCACAACAAGCTCTTCGGTAACAAGCCTTTTTCGGGCTGCTTCAAGCTGTTGGCGGTTCTTCGGAAAGTGAATGTCAAACAACGCCTGCCTGAGTGAGCAAAGGTCAAATCTTTCTCTTATGGCATCGGGCAAAGGATCCTTAATTTTTGACGGCAGCATTGAAAGTGCCTGTCGTACGGCTGATTCAACCGATTTACTCGGAAGTCCTGCCGTTTGTCTGTAAATCGGACGGATTTGTGTTCCCTTGACAGCAGGAGCAAAAGTCGGAGATACAATCTGCATTCCGTAGCTGTCGGATGAGATTTTTCCGTAAAAGAAATATTCTCCGCCCTGTCTGAGCATTGAGCTGATGTATTTATTGTTAAAAAACACAAGCTGAATTGAACCCGTTTCATCATAGACTGCGGTTTTGGAAATAATTCTTCCGCCGCTTATGCGGGTATCATTTACAGATGTTGCGACAACAGCCTTTATGCAGACGGTTTCACCGTATTCAAGCTCGTCAATATGCTTGATGTTGCTCCAATCCTCGTATGTGCGTGGATAGAAATTAATCAAATCTCCAACGCTTTTAATCCCGAGTCTTGCAAAAAGTGCGGCACGCTTTTCACCTATTCCGTTCAAATTTGTAACGGGAGTTTTATAAAGTGATGTCATACCGCACCTCCGTTATACAAAACGGGAGCATAACCGTAAAAATTATGCTCCCTGAAAAAATCCGATTTAAATGCTTATTCTACGCTGAGAATAAAGTAGTAAACAGGCTGGTCGCCCTTTACAAGAGTAATATCGGTTCTTGAACCGAACTTTTCACGAAGCTCTCCGTATGCCTTTTCTGCCTCTTCCTCACTTACATCCTCACCGTATATAAGAGTAATGAATGAAGTGTCACGGCTGACCATATCCTTTGCAAGCTTGACAAGAGCCTTAACTGTGCTCTTTTCTGTGATTGTAAGCCTGCCGTTTTCAAGAGCGATAATGTCGCCCTCTTTGATTTTCTTGCCGCCAAATTCACTGCTTCTTGCGGCAAAGGTTACAAGACCTGTGCCCACAGACGCAAGTGCGTCCGTCATAAGCTGTGCGTTGCTTTCGGCAGAAATCTCGGGATCAAAGTTGAGCATTGCCGTCATACCCTGCGGAATTGTTCTTGTCGGAACAATGATGACATTTCTGTCTTTTACCATCGGGATTGTCTGCTCTGCGGCAAGAATGATGTTTTTATTGTTTGGAAGAACGAGAACATTCTTGGCAGGAGTTGCCATAATTGCCTCATAGATATCGTCTGTACTCGGGTTCATACTCTGACCGCCCGAAACAACATTGTCACAACCTAGGTCTTTAAAAAGATCTTTAAGACCGTTACCTGCGGCAACTGCAACAAAGCCGAAATCGTTTTCAGGTTCTGCGGGAACAAACTTTTCCTTTTCAGCCTTTTTCTTTGTTGACTTGACATTCTTGTGCTGTTCCTTCATATTCTCGACCTTAACGGTAAGAAGCTGACCGAACTCAAGTCCTTTTGAAAGAGCATTGCCCGGCTGTTCCGTATGAACATGAACCTTGATAATCTCATCATCATTTACAACAACTACGCAATCACCGATTGATTCAAGATAACTGCGAAGCTCGCCGATTTCGGTTTCAATCTCGGCATTTCTGCCAACGATGAACTCTGTGCAATATGTGAATCTGATATCATCGTCAAATTCAGCGGCGGCACTTTCAAATGTGCTGACGGTTGCAGGAGCTGTGTCATCGTCAGCTTCAATCATAATGCCATTCTTAATTACAGAGAGCATACCCTCAAAGATTACGCAAAGGCCCTTACCGCCTGCGTCAACAACGCCTGCCTTTTTAAGCACGGGCAAAAGCTGAGGAGTGATTGCAAGCGCCTCGTTAGCCTTGTCAACGATTGTCTGCCATACAGACACAACATCTCTGTCATACTTAGCAGCTTCGATACCTGCCTCATAAGCCATTCTTGCAACCGTGAGAATTGTTCCCTCTGTCGGTTTCATAACAGCCTTGTAAGCGGCGTCAACACCGATTCCGAGTGCTGCGGCAAGATTTTTGCCGTCAACTTCTTCAATGTCTTTAAGTCCCTGGGCAAAACCACGGAAGATTAGTGAAGTGATAACACCCGAATTGCCTCTTGCTCCACGGAGCATTGCAGAGGCTGTGATACCTGCGGCATCACCTGCACATGTACCGTCAAAATCTTCAAGCGCTGCAACAGCCGCATTGACTGTCATTGACATATTTGTACCTGTGTCTCCGTCGGGTACAGGGAAAATATTAAGATCATTTATACTGTTTTTTTGGTTTGAAATATTATTCGCACCGGAAATAACAGCCTGTTTGAGAATTTGTCCGTTTATCATTTAGGCACATCCTTTTAATGTACATTTCTTAATCAACTGCATAAGACGATTTTACACCGACAAACGCAGTTTTACAATAATTCACATTATAACATTATACATTATCAGCTTGTTTTTTGCAATAGTATAATACACTAATTATCTGCAAAAAAAGCCGACTTAATCGGGATTGTTTCATATTTTTTGACAATTGGAAACAATTTACTTTATGCTGATTTGTGTTATTCAATACGCATTGACTCGGCAGAAACGCACTTTCCGCTTTTGTCATCAACATCAAAAAGCGTACATTCCATTTTGCATTCTCCGCTTGCAAGGTCAAAACGCTGCGGAAGCTTATTTTTCAGCTTTGCAATTATAATTTCACTCTTTACACCGAGAACGGAATGGATTGTACCCGTCATTCCCGTGTCGGTTATGTAGCCTGTTCCCTTCGGAAGAACCTGTGCGTCAGAGGTCTGAACATGGGTGTGTGTTCCGAACATTGCGGAAACTCTGCCGTCAAGGTAATAACCCATTGCCCTTTTTTCACCCGTTGCCTCTGCGTGAAAATCAACAATTATGATTTTGCTTTCAGCCTGTTTAATCATTTTATCTACACATTCAAAAGCGCAATTCAGGTTGTTATCCATATAGGAATTACCCATAATATTTATAATCGACACAATTCTTCGCCCTGTGTCAACATTAATTATACCTTTGCCGGGTGTTGAATTTTCGGGAAAATTGGCGGGTCTGACAATGAAGGGATTTGAGTCAAGGCAGTCATAGACTTCTTTTCTGCGGAAAGAATGGTTTCCGAGTGTAATTGCGTCAACTCCGCTGTCAAAAAGATGCTTTGCAGACACGGGAGTCAGTCCGTTGCCGTCAGCTGAATTTTCACCGTTGCAGATTACAAAATCAACGCCTTTCACCTTTTTGAGCGTGGGAAGATTGTTGCGAAGAAATTCACAACCGATACTGCCTACAACATCACCTATACATAAAATTCTCATAGTTATCCCTCCGTTTGTGTCCGATTGCAAAATTTCAGTCGTTCAAAGCAAAACATACAAATTGATTATAACACAACTTTTCTATTCTGTCACATCAAAATCAACCTGATCTGCAATATTTTCGTTAAAAATATAATCTGTTGTCACCCTGTAGCCGTCTTTATTTTCTTTAACGGAAATTTGTTTTGAAATAACCTTGCTTTTATTCTTTGTAAAAATCTCATAGAGAATACAATCAGCCTTTGCAATCTCCTCAGCCTTGTTTTTACTTACAGAGTTTTCGGTTGTTACAAGTTCACGGTCGGTTCTGATTTTAAGTCCTACCGGCAGAACAACATCATTTATAAACAAATTTTCTCCGTGAACTGTACTTACAAAATTGTCGTAGTTTTCAAAGGCAAGGTTACAGGGAAAATCAAGCCATAAAAATCTCAAATTTTTTCTGTCAACATAATTTTCGTCAGCGTAACTGTAGGTTACTTTTTTCGGAATTGAAAGCGTTTGCTGTTCGGTAATGTCGGCATAAACCTTTGCGTTTGCTCTCAAGTAACGCATATCGCCCTGCTTGGTTTCATCAAGCCCACTGACAAGAATCTGACCGTTCACAACTCCACTGCCCTTTGTAACAACAGGTCTGCCGTTATATGCCTGAATCCGTGTTATGACTCCGTCCTTAACGGCTTTTACATTGCAAGGATTTTTTGAGGTATCAAGCTTCGGCTTTTTGTAGGTTTCCTTAACTTCAACCGTGACAAGACTGCCCGTTATGTTTATGCTCATCCAGCGGATATCGTCACATTTCAGCTGAATATTGCGTTCTATCTGATCTGTATCGAGATTGTTTTTCCACACACCGACAGAAATCCCGTTATCACCAAGTAACGATTCAAGATATGTATTGCTGATTTCCTCTGTACCCGAAATTTTTACCGACCAGATAAAATTTGAAAGAAAAATACAGAGAATAATTCCGCATACCGCACCTGCAAAAAGTCCTGTTCTCTTCTTATAGCGGTTAATAATAAACGGCAGTCCGTGTTTGGCTGTTATTCTTGTTTTAACCCTTGATTTGCGTGCAAGGATTCTGATTTTTTTGTAGTCTGAAAGGTACATTGAGGCTGATATTGCGTTCTTTTTAGGAACGGGATTCCAGAGATTCACACCGTTTTTTGCGGTTATGTTCATAAATCTTTCGGGAAATTTTCCGCTTGCGGTAAAGTCCACACTTCCTCTGAGAAAGCGTATTATTTTAAGGAGCATAGTTTCACCTCACGAAAGAAAGTTGATATCGGTTACAAAGCCTTCAATTTCAACGCAGGAGCTTGAAATACATTTCAATGTCATTCCTCTGCCGCAAAATGAAATTACGGTTTTGCAGGTATTAATTTTTATGCTTTCGCTGTCATAGAGCAAAATCCCCGTTGAACCCTCAACGGTTATTCTGCGGTTTCCGAGCATCTCTATATACGGCATTGTTCCCATATCAAACATCGGAGAAGGCAATCTTTCGTTTTTATCGGCAATTCGTTTCTTCTTTGGCAAAAAAATCTCCCCTGTTTTCGTTTCTCATTTATTTTTATGCAACCGCCGTCATATATATTAATTGGTGATTAATATGTTCCTAAGTAAAAGTGCCGTAAAGGCGGTGAATATTTTTAAAGCAATCGGAATTTTTCTTTTATGCATTACGGCTCTTTTGTTTTCAAAAGAATGTTCAAAGGGTGCTGAAAACGGTATAGGCTTGTGCCTTTCAACGCTTGTACCGTCACTTTTCCCTTTCATGGTGCTTGCCTCATATATTACAGATAGCGGTCTTGCAGAAAAAATCGGCAGACATCTTTCATGGCTGACAAAACCGCTTTTCGGACTTGACGGTTGCTTTGCATCCGCAATAATTCTCTCGCTTGTCGGAGGTTATCCCGTTGGTGCAAAGACGGTAAATTCGCTTTATAAAAAAGGTGCGGCAAGTGAATGTGAGTGTAAACGGGCAGGTCTGTTTTTGGTGTGTTCGGGACCGGGGTTTCTTGTGAATTTTATTGGTGCACAGCTTTATTCGAGCATTGAAGTCGGGCTTATTATATTTGCCGCCCAATGCATCTCGGTTTTTATACTTGGATTTGCTTTAAAATTCGTTTACAGAAATAAGCTTGACGATAATTCCAATTCGGAAATATTAATAAGCACTCCGCAAAAAGGTGACGCACTTGTAAAGTCTGTTCTTGACGGTGCAAGGGGAATGTTCGCAATCTGTGCATTTGTGGTGCTGTTTTCGGCATTTACTGAGATTTTCTGCTCACACATTACGGATGAAAATATTCAAAAACCGTTTTTGATACTCACGGAAGTTTGCAATGCGGTTACTGCGGTATCGAAAGATTTGCCGATTGAACTTGTTGCATTTTCGGCAGGATTCGGCGGACTTTGCGTACATTTTCAGATTTTCTCGGCACTTGGAAATATTAAGCTAAATAAAATGTTATTTTTCTTTTGCAGAATTTTGCAAGGATCTATCACCGCATTGCTTACGCATTTAGGAATAAAACTTTTCTCCGTCACAACCGATGTTTTTTCAACATCAACGGTTGAAAATTTCAGTTTTTTCGGAGGAACTGCCCTTTCGGGAACGGCTTTGCTTTTTACCGCTTTATGCTTTTTATATTCACTCAAAAATTACAAACAAAATTGACGGAGGTTACTTTATGTGCGGAATAGCAGGATGGATTGACCACTCACAGGATATGAGCGAAAGAATTGATTTGCTCAACAGAATGTCTGAAACGCTTGACAGGCGAGGTCCTGACGAAAACGGTTTGTACATTAACCGAGGGGCGGCGCTTATGCACAGGAGGCTTGTTGTAATTGACCGTGAAAACGGCAAACAGCCAATGTCTGTTCGTCACAAGGACACGACTTATGTAATTGTCTATAACGGCGAACTCTATAACACAGCCGAGCTTCGTGAGGAGCTGAAAGCATCGGGTTTTCATTTCAGAGGTCACAGCGACACGGAGGTTGTGCTGAAATCGTATATTAAATACGGTGTTGACTGCTGCAAAAAACTGAACGGAATTTTCGCCTTTGCAATCTACAACACAAGCGACAAATCTCTGTTTTTGTGCAGGGACAGAATCGGCGTTAAGCCGCTGTTCTACTACGAATACAACGGCGGATTACTGTTTGCGTCAGAAATAAAAGCGTTGCTTGCAAGCAAGGTTGTCAAGCCGAAAATTGACGAACAGGGACTCAATGAAATTTTCTTTTTAGGACCTGCAAGAACGCCTTCGTTCGGAGTTTTCAAGGGAGTATTTGAGCTTAATCCGGGCGAATGTGCAATGTATAGGCACTCAAAGCTTCGCCGAAAAAAATACTACACCGTTGAGGCAAAAGAGCATACAGACAATGAAGTAACTACCATTGAAAAGACGAGATATCTGCTGACTGATGCAATTCAGCGGCAGCTTGTGAGTGATGTTCCGCTGTGCTTTTTCCTTTCGGGAGGGCTTGACAGCAGTATAATTGTCAAGACCGCATCAATGTACAATAAGGAGCATAAACTCGGCAAAATCAACACCTACTCGGTTGAATACCGTGACAACGAAAAATATTTTCAAAAGAGCAATTTTCAGCCTACTCCCGACTACGAATTTATTTCGATGATGTCAAAAAATGCCGACACAAAGCACAGGGAAATTGTCCTTGACAACACGCTTGTGTGCGACGCACTTTATGAAAGTGTTCAGGCAAGAGATTTGCCCGGGTATGTTGATGTTGACTCGTCACTTTTGCTCTTCTGCAAAGAAATCAAGCAAAACTACACCGTTGCACTTTCGGGAGAATGTGCCGATGAGCTTTTCGGCGGATATCCGTGGTATCACAACCATGAAATACTTTTTGAGGATTGTTTTCCGTGGTCAAAAAGTCAGGATATTCGCAGGAGCATTCTCAAGGACGGTGTGCTGAAAAACGGTGAGGAGTATGTCAGACAAAGGTATCTTGACACAATAAGCCTTGCCCCAAAGCTTAAAAGCGACACCGACCTTGACAGGCGAATGCGAGAGATGTTCTACCTGAATTTTTACTGGTTTATGCAATGTCTGCTTGAGCGAAAAGACAGATGCTCAATGTTCAGCGGACTTGAGGTAAGAGTGCCGTTCTGCGATTACAGACTTGTTGAATATGCGTACAATATGCCGTGGGAATTAAAGGCTTGGGGCAACCGTGAAAAGGGAATTGTGCGAAAGGCTTTTGAGGATATTCTGCCCGAAGAAATTTGCTGGCGAAAGAAAAGCCCGTACCCGAAAACGCACAATCCGATTTACTTCAACGAGTGTGTAAAAAGGGTTAGAAAAATTCTTAAAAAGCGTTCAATTCTAAACGAACTGCTTGACAGTAAAGGGATTGAAGATATCATTGAAAATCCCGATAAAATCACAAATCCGTGGTACGGTCAGCTGATGAAAGCACCGCAGATTCTTGCGTATATAATCGAACTTGACTACTGGTTTGATAAATATAATGTTGAAATAGTGTAACGGTTATGTTAAAATCTGAGTGTAAAAAGCATTGGGAGATGTAGAAAATTAGCCGTAAACAATATATTAAACTGACCGATTTCTTCAAGAATAACAAATCCGCAAAAAATGTGTTGAAATTCGTATATAAAATTTTTCCGCTGATAGTATTTGCAAGCTATCCGATTTTGCTTGTATATACATTTTTGTGGCAAAAAGATTTGTTTTTAAAGTCGCTGACTGTGCCTGCGGGGGTGTTTTTGGGAATAACACTTCTGCGAATTATCATAAAAGAAGAACGCCCGTATGTGCGGTACGGAGTTGCGCCTGTTTTTGCAAAGAACAGCAAGCCCGACAGTATGCCGAGCCGCCACACCGCAAGCGCATTCATCATTGCAATGGCAATTTTGCGGTTCAATGTGTGGGCAGGGATTGCATACCTCTTCATTGCGGTTATGATTTCCGTGTCAAGAGTGTGCGCAGGAGTGCATTATGTGCGTGATGTCATAGTCGGTGCAGCAATAGCAATCCTCTGCGGAATTGTATTTTTGTTTTTGTTATTTTAATATAAAATTGTGCAGACGGTAACAATGTTACACTCAATCATAATTTTCAATTTAAAAAGCCACAGTAGATTTTAACTTTCTACTGTGGCTTTTTTGTTGGTTGTTAAGTTGTGTAATATCTGTTTATGTAACAGCGATATTATTTTTTGTCGTCTGTTTTTTCTGTAAGGTCGACAATATCGCCTGTGCAATGGGGACATTTTGTGGCTTTGATATCAATATCACTGAAACAGAACGGACACTTTTTTGTTGTGGGAGCTTCTTCGGGTTCAGTTTTTTTGCCGAGTGACATAACCTTGTTGACAAGCTTTACGATAAGGAAGATTACGAAAGCCATAATCAGGAAGTTGATTACCGCTGTGATAAACTTACCGTACATAATTGTTGCACCGTTGATTGTAACCTGAAACTGGTCAAAGTTAACACCGCCGAAAATACCGAGAATCGGCGAGATAATGTCGCTTGTGAGAGAAGTTACTATTGCCTGAAAAGCCGCACCGATGATAACGCCGACTGCGAGATCAAGCACATTTCCACGCATTATGAATTCCTTGAATTCTGAAAAAAACTTTTTCATTTTGCCCTGATCCCCTCTATTTAATTTTCAAAATCAGCCAAGAATCGCCTTATGGTAAACCTTTTTACCCTTTTTGATTACAACATAGCCTTTTTCAAAATCAGACTTTGCAACCTTTGCGTAAACATCTGTTACCTTTTCATCGTCAACAGAAACACCGCCCTGCTGAATAAGTCTTCTGCCCTCACCGTTTGAAGGAATGAGTCCGCACTTCTTCATGAGGTCAAGAATTCCGATTTCACCGTCTGCAAAATCAGCCTCTGTAAGAGTTGTTGAGGGCATATTATCTGTATTTGTCTTGTTGCTGAAAATTGCTCTTGCAGCCTCTTGAGCCTTGTCAGCCTCCTCCTTGCCGTGAACAAGCTCTGTAAGCTCATGAGCAAGAATTTCTTTTGCTTTGTTGATTTCACTGCCCTCAAGCTTTGCAAGCTCGTCAATTTCTTCAAGCGGAAGGAATGTGAGCATTTTAAGACACTTGATTACATCGCCGTCATCAACATTTCTCCAATACTGGTAGAAATCGTAGGGGCTTGTCTTTTCGGCTGAAAGCCATACTGCACCCGACTGGGTTTTACCCATTTTCTTACCCTCTGAGTTGAGGAGAAGGTTGATTGTCATTGCATATGCGTTCTTGCCGAGCTTTCTTCTGATAAGCTCTGTACCGCCGAGCATATTGCTCCACTGGTCATCGCCGCCGAACTGCATATTACAGCCGTACTTCTGATAGAGGGCATAGAAGTCGTATGACTGCATAATCATATAGTTAAATTCAAGGAAGCTGAGTCCCTTTTCCATTCTCTGCTTGTAGCACTCTGCACGAAGCATATTGTTAACGCTGAAACAAGCACCTACATCACGGAGAAGTTCAACATAGTTAAGGTCAAGAAGCCAGTCTGCGTTGTTTACAAGAAGAGCCTTGCCCTCTGAAAAGTCGATAAAACGGCTCATCTGCTTTTTGAAGCAATCAACATTGTGCTGAATTGTTTCCTTTGTCATCATCTGACGCATATCTGTTCTGCCTGACGGATCACCGATCATACCTGTGCCGCCGCCTACGAGTGCAATTGGCTTGTTGCCTGCCATCTGAAGTCTTTTCATAAGGCAAAGAGCCATAAAGTGACCTACATGGAGGCTGTCGGCTGTCGGGTCAAAGCCGATATAGAATGTGGCTTTACCGCTGTTTACAAGCTCTCTGATTTCTTCTTCGTCCGTAACCTGAGCGATAAGTCCTCTGGCTACGAGTTCTTCATATACTCCCATATTTAAAAATTCCTTTCGATTTTTGTCAGCTAAACAATAATATTATAACATTATTTAATTTATAGTCAACCTTTCAGGCATGAGTTTTGGTGCAAATCTCACCGTTTTCGACTGTTATCATAACGGTTTTATCGCTGTCTGTCCGATAAACATTTTTGCACACGCTGTTAAGCAAGGCTGTTATATAGTAATCGGGAAGTGCCGTATCGTCAGCCGAAACACTTATTACAGCAGTTTCGGGGCTTGCCTTTGCAAGAAAATCTTCACTTGAAGAATACTTACTGCCGTGGTGTGCAACCTTGAGAACATCGCATTTTAATTCTTCGTCGGAATTAACCATTGATTCTTCCCTTTTTGACGAGATGTCGCCTGTAAAGAGAAATCGCTTTTCGTCATATTCAAGCATTGTTACAAGCGAATTATCGTTTGTGTTGCCGAAGTCCTTTTCGGGTTGATAAAATTTAAAGGTCATATTTCCGATTTCAACGAGTTTGTCTGAAACGGGAATTATGGTTTTTATATTATTTTCTTTTATAGAATTAACAAGCTTTTCGTATTCGGGGGTTTTGTGGCTGTCGGAATATTTTCCGAAATAAACAACATCCGTACCGAATTCATCTATGATATCGGGCAGCGAACCGATGTGGTCGCTGTCGGGGTGTGACACGATTACGGCATCAATATGAGTTACTGAACTGCGTTTGAGATAGGCGGTAATTTTATCGGTCACAAGATTTGTTCCTCCGTCAATCAGCACACTTTTATCTCCGCATTTAATCAGCGTACAATCAGCCGAACCTACATTGATAAACGAAACAGAAAAATCGGACTCCATATCGGCTGAAATTCCAAAAAATGTATAGACATCGTTCCAACCGGGAATTCCGAGAGGTTTTCCGAATGAAACAAGCAGTACACAGGCAATGAAAAGTACGCATACCGATATTTTCAGTATGAAAAAGATTTTATTTCTTTTTGTTTTTTCGTCTGTACTTTGCGAACTTATCTTTGCCGTTTTTGCCTCTTCCCTTCTGATTCTGCGAATTGCGGTTGTTGTTCTGTTTTGAATAACCGCCCTGTGTTTGTCCCGCCATCGGAGTTACAAGACATTTTTTATCGTTACCGATTAAATCCCGTCTGCCGGCTTTGATGAGTGCTTTGATTACAAGCGGTTTGTTTTCGGGAATGAAATACTGCAGCAACGCCCTTTGCATTGCCTTTTCATTTTCAGACTTTGGAACATAAACCTCTTTGAGAGTGTACGGATCAAGCTCCGTATAGAACATGCTCGTTGAAATTGTACCCGGAGTCGGATAGAAGTCCTGAACCTGTTTTGGGTGAATGTTTTCACGCTTGCAGAAAAGTGCAAGTTCTACGGCATCCGAAAGTGTTGAACCTGGGTGTGAGCTCATCAGATACGGCACGACATACTGGTCTTTATTTTCCTTGCCCGTAAAATCGTAGAACATCTTACAAAAACGCTTGTAGCTTTCAATATGCGGCTTGCCCATTTTGTCGAGAACTGCCGCCGAACAATGCTCAGGGGCAACTCTCAGCTGACCGCTGATGTGGTACTTTACGAGTTCACGGAAAAACTCGTCATTTTCATCTTCAATAAGGTAATCAAAACGGATTCCGCTGCGGATAAACACCTTTTTAATGCCCTTGAGATTTCTCAGCTTTCGCAAAATATCAAGATATTCCGTGTGTGACACCTGCATATTCGGACAAGGTGTCGGTGCAAGACATCTTCTGTTTTTACAAAGTCCGAGCTTTTTCTGCTTTTCGCATGATGGAAGTCTGAAGTTTGCGGTAGGTCCTCCGACATCGCTTATGTAACCCTTGAATCGTGGATTATCAAGAAAACTTTCAGCCTCCTCAATAATACTCTTTTCACTTCTGACGGTTACCGCTCTGCCCTGATGAAAAGCAAGTGAACAGAAATTACAAGCACCGAAACAACCACGGTTGTGTGTGATTGAAAACAGTACCTCGTTAATACCGGGTACGCCGCCAAGACTTTCGTAGCACTTTGGATACCAACGCTCATACGGCAGAGAATAGACATAATCAAGCTGTTTTGTGTCAAGGGGCTGCATCGGAGGATTCTGCACAAGAATATACTTTCCGTGCCTTTGAATGAGGGTTTTGCCCCTTACGGCATCAGCCTCCTCAAGCTCTCTGCGTGATGCAATTGCATAGTCACGCTTGTCCTCTTTTACACGCTCGTAGCTTGGAAGTTCGACAACCGACTTTGGCACATAATCGTCTGTACGAATTTTATAGCAAACACCTCTGATGTCGTAAAGAGATTCAACAGGATAGCCCTCGGAAAGTCTTTTTGCAATTTCAATTGTCTGCAGCTCGCCCATTCCGTACACAAGCAAATCTGCCTTGCTGTCGAAAATAATTGAGGGCATTACCTCGTTTTTCCAATAATCATAATGAGCAAATCTTCTGAGTGATGCCTCAAGACCTCCGATTATAATAGGAGAATCGGGATATAATTTTCTGATTATGTTGCAGTAAACTGTGACTGCTCTGTCGGGACGCCTGCCGTTTTTACCGCCTGCCGTATAGGCATCATCATGTCTTTTACGCTTTGCAACAGTGTAGTGGGCAACCATACTGTCAATGTTGCCTGCCGACACCATAAAACCGAGCCTTGGTTTTCCGAACTGTGTAAAATCATCATCGTTTTTCCAATTAGGTTGTGCAAGGAATGCTGTTTTGTAACCGCAATCCTCAAGAACTCTCGTGATTATTGCCGCACCGAATGACGGATGGTCAACATAGCTGTCACCGCAAACATATACAAAATCGACTTCGCTCCAACCTCGATCACGCATTTCTTTTGCGTTCATCGGTAAAAAAGCCATATTGAACCCTCCTTTATTTATTAATCGGCTCTGTTTTCAAGTGCATTTCTGCGTTCGAGCCATTCGTTGTAGGTCATGAGAACATCTCTCGGTTTTGAACCCTGATGAGGGCCTACAACTCCCATTTGTTCCATATCGTCAATCATTCTGCCTGCTCTTGCATAGCCGACCTTGAGTCTTCTCTGCAAGAGTGAGGTTGATGCCTGTCCTGCTTCAATTACGCACTTGATTGCCTCTTCCATTTTGCTGTCAATATCAAGACCTTCGTCAGATGATGAGTCTGAATCACCCGATTTTTTGCCCTGAGCAATTTCTTCTGCAGCAATTCTTTTAATTTTTTCTTCGATTTCAGAATTATACTGAGCCGAATATGCTTTCTTTATGTAGTGGGTTACACCCTCGATTTCTTCATCGGAAGCATAGCAGCCCTGAACACGAATAGGCTTTGGAGCACCTACAGGCGAAAACAGCATATCGCCTCGGCCGATGAGCTTTTCACCGCCGCCTGTGTCAAGAATTGTACGGGAGTCTGTGTTGGAACTTACCTTGAGTGAAATACGGCTCGGTACATTCGCCTTGATAAGACCTGTGATTACATTAACGGTAGGTCTTTGGGTTGCAAGGATAAGGTGCATACCTGCGGCACGAGCCATCTGAGCAAGTCGGCAGATTGAGTCCTCAACCTCGCTCGGAGCCGCCATCATCAAATCGGCAAGCTCGTCAATTGCAATTACAACACGGCTCATTTTTTCTTTGGCAACGGGAAGTCCGTTCACTTCAAGAACAGGCTGAACCTCTTCTCCCTCTTCATTAACAACAGGTGGATTTTTCTCCATATAATTCATATTTTTTTCGATAAGAGAATTATATGAATCAATATCCTTACAATCGTATTCGGAGAAAATTTTATATCTCTGGAGCATTTCGTTTACTGCCCATGCAAGCGCACCCGCCGCCTTTTTGGCATCGGATACTACGGGAATGAGCAAATGCGGAATACCCTTGTATTTTGAAAATTCAACCATTTTCGGGTCAATAAGCAAAAGCTTTACTTCATCGGGAGTTGCCTTGTAGAGAATACTCATAAGAATTGAGTTTACGCACACGGATTTACCTGAACCTGTTGTACCTGCAATGAGCAAGTGCGGCATTTTGGCAAGGTCGGTAACAACAATTTCACCCGAGATATCTCTGCCGAGAACGGTTGTGAGCTTGCTCTTGCTGTTTCTGAACTTGTCCGAATCAATCAATTCACGCATTGTTACCATGCTTACAACCTTGTTCGGAACTTCAATTCCGACTGCCGCCTTACCCGGAATAGGCGCTTCAATACGAACACCGTTTGCGGCAAGGCTGAGTGCGATATCATCTGAGAGATTTGTAATTTTGCTGATTTTAACACCGGGGGCAGGCTGTAACTCATAGCGTGTTACGGACGGACCTCGGCAGATGTTTACAATGCTTGCCTTTACACCAAAGCTTGTGAGGGTATCAATAAGCTTTTTGGCATTATTCTGCATTTCTTCCATTGCATCGCTGTCATCGGAATTTAGCTTTGGTTTGAGCAACTGAATCGGTGGGAACTGATACTTCTTTTCTTCTTTTTGAGAATTATCGGAACGAACAGCTCTGTCAAGCTGTTCCGCAATTTCATCGCCAGCCTCCTCGCTGTTGTCTTTTTTGCTTTTGAGAAGTGCTTTTTTGACGATGTTCTCAGTTTCGGCATCAGGCTTGACCTCTGTCTGTTCAGCCTTAGAAGCTGACTTTTCGTTTGAGATATCCTCTGCAATTGCAGAAACCGTGTTGTCGGCACCTTTGCCCATAGGCTTGCTTGCACGATTGATTATGTTGATGAGATCCTGTGACAGATCCTTGTCTGCGGCATTTTCTTCCTTTGAATCGGCAATATCCGTGTCAATTCCGTTTACTGCCAACTTTGCTTTCTTGACCTTTGTCTTTTTGTCATCAAGCGGAATGTCAATAAAACTTCCCGAGGACTTTCTGTTTTCGCCTTCAAGCGCAATGTCGATATCGCCTCTTTCGGCAAGCTTTCTCTCACGGTTTTCTTCTCTGCGTTCTCTGCGAACTCTTGCCCTCTCCTCACCTGCTTCACGGATATGTACGGCTGTCCTTGACGCCGCCGCTGTCATATCTTTAATAGAAATGTTCGCAACAATAAGGATAAGTGCGGCTGTTACAACAAAGCTTGTAAAAAGTGCGGCTGTACTGCCGAACAGGACAACAAGCGGATAGCCGAGCAATCCGCCGATTATTCCGCAATCGAAAGTCATATACCTTGAGGTGTCGGAGGCATCCTTGAACAGATTGCCAAGACACGCAAAAAAGTTCATATCAGAATATTTTGCACCGCTGCCTGCGTAAATCAACGCACCGATAAACAGAATTATGACGACACAAAGGAAAAGCTTCAGCTTATAGCGCGCAACCTGTTTCTCCTTTTCGGTCATAACACACAAATAAAAAAGCGTTACGGGAACAAGAAAAATTCCGAATCCGAGAACCCCGAAGAAAAAGCTGCGTATCATTGTCCAGACATTTGAACCTTTTATGAAAATTATGCAGACAAAAACAGCCGCAACGGCGGCATAGAGGATTGCTCTTACACGCGGCGAAAGTCCGCTGCTCCTTTTCGGAACAGCGGATGCTTTGGTTCTGCTTGCAGTTTTTGCACCTTTTGATGAGGTTTTTGAAGAAGTCTTTTTTCTTCCCGACGCAGTATTTTTAGTTTTGTCAGCTGTTTTTTTGTTAGCTGCCAATAAAATCACTCCATTTAAAATTTATGCAATTGGCGCACCTGTGAAAAGGTTTACACCCGTGTTCATTTCGATGATTGAAATTACAATAAATGCAACACCGACAATTGCTGTGTAGATTACGAAAATTTCCATTTTGTCGGATTTCAGGAACCACTTAAAAATTACGATTGCAAGATAGCCTACAACTGCGGAAACCGCCATTCCGATAATCAGCGGAATAAATTCAATATTGCTTAAACCTTCGGGTGACTTGATTGCATCCACACCCTCAAGAAGTGCCGCCGCAAGGATTGACGGGATACCAAGTACGAATGTGTAGTCAAGTGCCTTCTGCTTTGAGATTCCTCTCATCTCACCGACCGAAAGTGTTGAGCCTGAACGGGAAAGTCCCGGAAGGAGTGCGGCACAAACCTGTGTTACACCGACAAGGATTGCGTCAACAACATTAAAATTATCTCTTGTTGCCTTGGCATTGCTCTTTGTTGCAAGATGTTTGTGAGTTGAGGCAACACTCTTGCGGTTACGGATAATACCGATTGTTAAAAGTACGCTTGTGAGAATGAGCGAACAGGCAGTTACTATGAGAACAGGACTTGCGGAAAGCTGGTCTGCAAGGTCCTTGAGCTTCATATCTGTTCCGGGAATCGGCAGAAAAAGCAAGAACAGCGGTATAAGACCGATGATGAGCATTACAACGAGATTACGGTTGTAATTCATTTTGCTCCATTTGAACTTTCCTGTGAAAATATCCTTGAGCATAAGAAAAAATTCTTTGATAAGATCCCACACAAGTTTGTGGTAGAATGCAACAACGGCAACAAGTGTGCCGACATGGAGCATTACATTAAAGAAAAGATTGCTTTCACCTGTGCCTGCACCGAGAATGTGCTGTGTGATTGCGAGATGGCCGCTGCTTGATACGGGCAAAAATTCGGTAAGTCCCTGAACAACACCCTGAATAATAGCATCTAAAATTGACATGGTTATGTATTCCCTCCAAAAAATAAGTTTTACGAATCTTCTTTGTTATTTGTACGCTGAAAAGCCGTATGGGTTGGCATAATTAAGATTTCATACAAATCATAAGCGTCACAATATATATGTATTCGGGCAAAACGCCCGAAATTATTTTTCCTGCTTTTTTGAGCGTGATTTTGCAGACTTTGGCTTGCTCTCTTTGTTTTCTTTAATCAAATCGTAAAGAGCGTCAATTGCGTCGGAAACTGTTCCGACCTCGTCAATCAAGCCTTCTTCAACAGCCTCTTCTCCCTCAAGAATAGTTCCGATATCCATTACAAGCTCACCCGTGTTAAGCACAAGCTGATTATAACGGTCTTTTGTAATATTGGAATTTTCGGCAACAAAGGTTGTGATTCTGTCCTGCATACGCTGAAAATATTCAAATGTCTGCGGAACTCCGAGTGTGAGGCCTGTTGTTCTGACGGGATGAACCGTCATTGACGCACTCTTTGCGATAAAGCTTTTCTTTGCCGCAACAGCAAGCGGAATTCCTATTGAATGACCTCCGCCGAGTACGATGGAAACGGTCGGCTTTTTCATTCCCGAAATCACCTCGGCAATTGCAAGACCTGCCTCAACATCTCCGCCGACTGTATTAATCAGCACAAGCAGTCCGTCAATTCTTTCGTCCTCCTCAACCGAAACAAGCAGAGGGATGACATGCTCGTATTTTGTGGTTTTGTTTTGTTGCGAAAGAATGTAATGACCTTCAATCTGACCGATAATCGTCAGGCAATGCAGCACACAGTCCTTATGAGTTGTGAGAACAGAACCTGTTTCGCCGATTCGGTCTGTTTGTTCTTCACTTATGGGGCTGTCGTTTGCAAGCTTTTGCGGATCATCATCCGGCGCAGGATTTTTAACATAGTTCCCTTTTTTTAATGAGACTTTTGAAGATTTTGATTTTTGTGGCATTGTATGCACCTCCGAGAATAGTTTCACCAAAATTGCAAGCAAAATGTATGCATACCAAAAATAAGACGCACAAGCCACATTGTTCAATTGTAAAAAGCCTTTAGTGCTTATTATACCATTACAGCAAAATTATTTCAATAATTTTATTTCTTTATTTCTAATAAGCAATAATTATTTAAAAGAATTATAGTAGTATTAAAGAAATATTATTCCGACAGAACCTGTCGGAAGTTGTTATGGAGTGATATTCAGTTGACATCTGACATAATTATGGGTGTTGTCATTTTAGTTCTTATTTTGCTTTCGGCGTTCTTTTCGGCGATTGAAACTGCATTTTCGTTTGTAAACAAGGTGCGTGTTCAGCGTTACAAGGATGACGGCAACAAAAAAGCGGCAGCAGCGCTCTACATAATCGAGCATTTCGACAATGCCCTTACAACAATTCTCATCTGCAACAATGTTGTAAACCTGAGCTGTTCTTCAATTGCGACTGTGCTGTGTATGAATCTTTTCGGTGACGCAGGCTCGGCAATTGCAACGGGTGCAACAACTTTTCTTGTTCTGACATTCGGTGAGATTGTGCCGAAATGTCTTGCAAAGGAACATTGCGATGCCTTTTCACTCAAAACAGCCGGATTGCTCAGAGGACTTATGACACTTCTTACACCGCTTGTGTGGATTTTCACACGATTCAAAATGATTGCCTTAAAGATTGCAGGCAGCAGCGGTGACGCTCCGTCAGTTACTGAAAATGAGCTTAAATACATTGTTGAGAGCATTGAGGAAGAAGGCGTTCTTGAAGAGAGCGAAAGCGAAATGGTTCGCTCCGCACTTGACTTTGACGAAACTACCGCCGAGGAAATTCTCACTCCGAGGGTTGACATCACATTTATCAGCGTTGATGACTCGCCTGAAAAAATCAAGGATATCATCATTGAAAACCGCTATTCAAGAATTCCCGTGTACGAAGGCACAGTTGACCATGTTGTCGGCATTCTCCATACAAGAGATTATCTTGAACGACTTGCAGACGGTAAAGCGCCCGATGTTAAGGAGCTTATGCAGCCGCCTTACTTTGTGTTTAAAACACAACAGCTTTCAAAAATTTTGAATGCATTCAAACGCACAAAAATTCATCTTGCGGTAGTTACGGATGAATACGGCGGAACACTCGGTATTGTTACAATGGAGGATTTGCTCGAAGAAATTGTCGGCGAAATATGGGACGAGGACGAGGAAATTGAGCATAACTACTACAAAATCGGCAAGGGCGAGTTCCTTGTAAACGGTGATATGGAGCTTGAAGATATGCTTGGTCTGTTCGATATGGACGAGGACAGTCTTGAATGTGACAGCGTGACGGTCGGCGGTTATATTCTTGAACACGCAGGAACAATCCCCCACAAGCGTGACAACATTGAGGCCGACGGCTTTAAGTTTACCGTTATGGAGGTTAAGGATCAGCGTATTTTACGAGTTGTTGTCAAGAAAAACGATACTTCCGAAGAAAACGAATCAGATGAAAAAAGCGAGAACAAAAAGTCTGAATAAATAAAACATAACAGGAGCAGTATTTTCCTTACCGCTCCTGTTTTTTTACTGTATTTTTTTGCAGAGAGAAGTGCATAATGCGCTGACGGGGATACAAAGAAATGCCCACAGGGTGCTGTAAAACGGGCAAATCTGCCCTTTTAAATTAAGTCGGCAGTTTGAATAATCCCAGACATTAAGCCTGAATTTCAGATTGACAACACAGCCACAGCAGTATTCAAGTGCGGTAATTATCGCACTTCCCGATATGCATTTTTGCAGCATATTCATTTTTGAAAAGCGCTTGTAAAATCTGAAAAGCGACACAAACGCAGTTCCGCCCGTAACCGCCATTGACCAATGAGTTTTTCTCCGCCACAAAATTTCAAGCAGAGCGTAGCCTGCTCCGCCTATTGAAAAGAGAATGCAATCGTTACGCAACCGTAAACTTTTTTTCATAAGAAATCACCTGTTTTAGTTTTCGCCGAAACAGGTGATTTATTTAACCTATGAATTTTTTATTTTGTCAGAGCATCTCTTTTAGTTCTTCAAGAGAATAAAGACAGTTGATTGCGGTCAAAAATGCGTTTGTTGAAAGATATGACGGCAGACCGAGTTTTTTAAGAATCTTCTTGCGGTTTATTTCTGAATTTTCAGTTCCCGTAAGTCCGAGGACAAATAGATCGGCTTTAGTAATTTTCCTTTCGGGAATATTATTTTCTTCGCCGATTATCTCGGCACCGCTTTTGCGGATTGCATTTATTATAACCTCATCGCTGACACCTTCAACGCCCAAAAGCCCCTCTTTACCACCTTTTGCCTTGCGTTTTTCCTTGCCTTTGATTTGCGGAATATAGCAATTTTTAATTTTTGAATTATCGACCGAGCCTTTGAGGAAATTCCTTATCACAAAGCCTGCACCGTCGCTGTCGGTCATTATGAGTATTCCCCTTGTTTCGGCAATTTTGCGGATAAGCGACTGCTTTTCTTTGTCGGAAAAAACACGAAAACCGTTGGTTTCGATTATCGGAGCGTCTACAATTGATGAAAGCTTTATCTTGTCATATCTGCCCTCAACTATGACAGCCTCACGGATTTTGAGCATCAGATTCTTCCCTCCTTTGCAATCAAAAGCAAACGGGAAATAAGCTGTTCAATTAAAAATCTTTGATTGACGGAAACTGATTTCAGCTTTTCGTCTGTTTCAACAAGCACATCAAGGCTTTTCCGAAGAGCCTCGGTTGAAGTTCTTGAAACCGAAGTTCTCGCCCTGTTTAACACAAACGCACGGTTTTTGTAGGCAAAATCCTTTGCCACGGTTTCTTTACTGACTGAGCATTCATCTGCAACACGCATACGATACGCATCGACATAGGCGGATGAAAGTGCATAGAGAATGTTAATCGGTTCTTCCCGCTGACAGAAAAGTGTGTCGAGCTTTCTGAATGCTCTGTCACCTCTGCCGTTAATAACATCGTCAGCCATATCATATGTTCTTGCTTCAAGGTTTACGGTTGACAAAAGGTCGATGTCACGGTCGGTAATTTCCTCACCCTTTGCATATGCGGCAATTTTGTTGACCTCGTTTTTCAGAAGATTGAGGTCATCGCCGACATTTGAAATAATCTTTGACGCATTGAGGTGTGAAATCAGCTTGCCGTTTTCGTTTGCCCACTTTGCAACATACTTTTCGATAATTTGGGGACTGATTTTTTCAAAACAGCAGACGCTGCCGATTTTTTCAACACGCTTTATAAGAGCGGTAAAAGAAGTCTTATTCTTTGACGGAACATAAGTCGGCATTGAAATTATGAGAATCGTACCGTCCCATGCCCTGCTTGTAAGCTCTTTAAGAGTATCAAGCCTATCCTTTACCATATTGTCAAAGTAAATATCGGTCACAACAACACAGTTGCGTTCTGCCATAAACGGCATTATTTGCAGAGATGCGGCAAGTTCCTGCAAATCAATGTCGCCGCTGAATGTATGATAATTGAAATCGGACGGATTTTTGCCTGCAACAGCCTCACAAAGCTTTTTTGTGTAGCTTTTGACAAACATCTGCTCCGAACCGTAGATTAGGTACACAGGCGAAAAGCTTTTGTTTTTAATTTGTTTTTTCAGGTCTGCTTCGGTGATGCGCGGCATTTTATCCTCCGTTCAGATTGACCGTTATGTTTCTTTCAGATGTTGAAATAACGGTTGGACTGATTTCTTTAATAGAATCATAATTTTTCTTAAACTGTTTTTCCGATCCCGAAAATATCACGGTATTGCATGATATCAAATCGAAATTTTCGGGGACTGTATCAATCAGCAAACAATCGGGATTGCGATACTTTTCGGGCAGATTTGAAAGGTCTGCATCTGTCGGCACAAACAATACAGTCATATTTTTCCCTTTTATGAACTGAAACATTGTGTTATCAACGCAGATTACCTCATCCGTCACCGTATCGGAAAGATTCAGCGTAAAGTGACTGTTTCCGCCGAAAGTCTGTCGGCTGTTACCGTCAAAAGCGTTCAAAAGATTTTGCTTTTCAATGTCATTATCATATACCAAAATATTATTTAAGTCAAATTTTGTGACTGCAAAGCGTTCAAGAGAAGAGTATTTATTATTCTGATTTGGAATTATCATATATTCAATATCTGAGTATCTTTCGCTGATATCGGCTGTCACATCATCTGCGCTTGCTCTGTTCCCTCCGCATGAAATCACCGAACAGCTGTCGGGGCAGTTGACTGTTGCAAAAACGCCGTTGCCGACATTATAGATTTTCATTTCACCGTTATCGGCTGTTAAAAGCACATTGAGCGACGCTCCGATTACGAGGACTGAAATTGATATCGGAACAGAAATTCTGACATAGAATTTTCGATTTATTACAAACAATCCGCCGATTGCGAGAAGTACGCTGACACCTATCCACACAAACCAATAGAGCGAATGGGTTTTAATTGTGCTGAATGGGAGTTGTGAAAAAGTTGAAACCAACCACAAAATTGCATTTGAACATAATCCCGAAACGAGTCCAAACGGGTATGCAAAAAATGATATAAACGGGCAAATAAAAAGTACCGAACACAACAGAGAACACACCAAAAGTGCCGAAACAAACGGTTCACATAACAGAGAAACAAGTATGACTGTCGGGGAAATTCTGTTGAACGCAACGGCGGTTATCGGCAAAATCCACAGAAATGCAGATACTGAAACCGACAGCATATTTACGCAGATTTTAAACAGCCTTTTGATATAATAGACAACCGTTCCGACAAAACCGTCCTTACGCCTGTTTTGGTAGTGAAAGAATCTCAGCACAGAGCGTTCAATCGGTCTTGACCACAGAATTATACCCGTCGTTGCCGAAAATGAAAGCAACATTCCGATATCGGCTACCGCATATGGGTTGAAAGCTGTCAGGACAATTGCGGCAAAGCCAAGATTATTCAGCGAGTCGGCTATTCTGAGATTTGACGATGCAAACGACACAATTATCATCATAACGCCGGCACGGACAACCGAATGTGCAAAGCCCGTTACAGCCATGAAAGCAATAACCGTGAATGTGGTAAAACCTGTTATCAAAAATCTGTTTTTTGTTAATTTTCTTACCAAGAACAATACAAACGAAGTGATTATAACAAGATGCATTCCCGAAACCACTATTAAAAACGAAGTGCCTGTCAATGAAAAATCATCTTTAACGCTTGAATCAAGAGCTGTTTTCTCTCCCAAAAGAACGGCACGGCAGAGAGTTGAATAATCCTCCGGCAACAGCATATCAAGTGAATTTTTCATTGTCATTCTAACCTCAACGGCAAATGAATATAAATCAAACACTTTCTCCCCTGTCGCATCAATTTTGAAGCCGTCATAGGAATATGCTTTCAGAAAAATTCCGTGACTGATCTGAGCGTTTACATTATTCTTGTATGTATGAGCCGTGAAGTTGACCTTTTCAAAGGGCTCTGCGTCAACATTTGAGTACGAAATAATCTGAATTTTCGCATCTGACGGCTGACCGTTGATTTTGTCGGTTTTGATTACAAAACTGCATGATGAATCGGTGGTGATGATTTCATCACAGATATATCCGCTAGCTGTAATTTCTTTATCAGAATAATTATTTATGACCGTGTTGTTAATATATTCGGAATAGGCGATCATATTGCCCGCAGAATATATTACGGCAAAAGCAAATACGCACAGCGACTTGCCGAATGATTTATTTTTCTTTGAAGCAATTAAAAATATACCGACTGCAACGGATAACACTCCTAACGAGCCGATTATTGCAAAGACAATTTCATTAAAATCCGAATAAAAAACGGCTGAAAGGACAAACAGGAAAGTAAATCCTATAAGTCCAAACAGCCGTTTCATAAAAATCAATCCTTATTCAGTAATCATTTTTTTAATGTAATTATGCACTTGGTTACCATTCAATCCTTTTTTGCAATAAAAAGAATATTTAAAATTGTTATCACTATATTCTCCTACTACCGTTTTGCCTTTTTCATTTACAAAATTCGCACCCTTAATATCAAAAGTCGCCATTGTGGGAGAAAGTCCGTTTGTATTGACTCCGCTGAGATTTTCACTATTTTTTACAGCATAGCTGACAGCCTTACGCAAGGTCACAGTATTGTCAGAGGCAGATTTATCTAACGAACAAACCACTTCGATCGCCGTGTATGGAATAGCTCTTACACTTACAATATTTTTCAAACTTTCGCCAAACTTAATTCCGGAAATTTCTTCCGCTTTATCAATACTCGCTCCGCAATCTTCCCACTTTTTCAAAGTAACATCTACGGAAGGATTCACGGTTTCAGAGGTACTTGGTGCAGGTAAATCAGAGCAGGAACATAGAATACATACCGCTGCCAACACAAAAGCAAGGCATAAACATACTTTTTTCATAATGGCATCTCCTTTTATTATTTATTTGGTTATTTTTATCTACAAAAAACAATTAGTCAATTTTCATCATATCAAGTATATCGTTTTTGGTATTTTTATAATATCATGTAGAATTTCACTTGTCAATGTAAATATTATTTTTTAAAAATATTTTTATTTTTGTTAATTTTGCTGCTATCTCTTCTCGTTAAATTATCTATTCACCACTGTTTCTATTCAATTATTTATAAGTTGAATAATTTCTACACTTTAATTTTTACACTTTATATCTATGGTATAAAAAAGGAAAACAGCCGTCAAAATATGCGGATGATATAATCTGCACACTTCAACAGCTGTTTAAATTTGATTTTATAATTACTCAGTATTACTTAAAGAAAAGCGGAAGTTCGCTGAGGAATATAATGTCATCTCTGTCCTTAGCGTCGCCTTCGGCAAGGACTGATGCCCTGCCAACAATATTTGCGCCTGTTTTTTCAACGAGCGTTTCAAGAGCGTGAAGACTGTCGCCTGTTGAAATTACATCATCAACAAGGAGAACTCTCTTGCCGTTGAGAAGATTTACATCATCTTCGCCGAGGTAGAGCTTCTGTTCATTTTTTGTTGTGATTGAATTAACGGTCACTCCGATAGGCTTACCCATATAAACCTTAACGCTTTTTCTTGCTACAACATAGTTTCTGCAGCCCTGACGAGCCATTTCATAACAAAGCGGAATACCCTTTGCTTCGGCAGTCACAACAACATCGTGTTCGGGAACACGCTTGAGGAGTTCTCTTGCGGCTACCTCTGTCATCTCAATGTCACCGAACATAATAAATGCGGCGATATCAAGCTTATCGTTTACAGGGAATTTTCTGAGTTCTCTGTCAAGTCCTTCAATATTAATCTTATATGTATCCATTATTGCAGTCCCTTCTTATGCCATTGTGCCGTTGAGCTTTTTGCCGCCGAGGATGTGGAAATGCATATGTTTTACGCTCTGACAGCCGTCCTCACCGCAGTTATTTACAATACGGTAGCCGTTTGTAAGTCCGAGTGATTTTGTAATTTCGGGAATTTTAGTGAAAATGTGAGCAATATTGCCGACATTTTCTTCATTAACTGCGTCTGCACAGCAGATATGTTCCTTTGGAATTACAAGCACATGAACGGGAGCCTGTGGTTCAAGATCATAGAAAGCGAGAATTTTTTCGTCTTCATAAACTTTTTTTGACGGAATTGAGCCGTCAACGATTTTGCAGAAAATACAATCTGACATTTTAATTCAACCTCTCAATATAATTTATTTTCCGTATCAGAAATATTTAAAATATAACAAATATCATACCAAAGTTATTGTACAACCAAATCATTTTTCGGTCAATACTGCTGTTATTTTTTGGCTGTAATTTTCTTTTCTTCACCTTTAAGAAGTCTTTTGATGTTTTCTTTGTGCTTTACAATAACGAAAACGCCGATTAAAAGAGCCGCCGCAGTTGAGAAGATTACATATGTAAGAGAATAATCCTTGTAAATTATGAAGTCAAAGATAAATGTCATTGCAAAGGTGTAAGGCGCATAGAGAATCGCACAGAGAACACTTGCAAGTGATATAATTTTTGAGCAGAGGAAGATAATTAGAAAAGTTACAATAATTGCGATGAATACACGCCAATCCTCTGTCAGCATAAGAGCGGCGGCGGTTACAACACCCTTGCCGCCCTTAAAGTGAAAATACACGGGGTATGAATGTCCGAGAATACAGAAAATACCTGCAACATATTTTCCGCAGTTGATAAGCTCGTTTATAAAAACAGGGCTTTCACCCTGAAATGCAACCGATGCAAACGAGAAGATGAACCCTCCGATAAGCACGGCGATAATACACTTCAGTGCGTCACACACAATGGTGATGATTGCCGGAACTTTACCGACACTGCGCAGTACATTTGTAAAGCCTGCATTGCCGCTGCCCATTTGACGGATATCCTTTTTGCCCTTTGTCACAATGCCTGTGACAAGAACAGCCGTGTTGATACTGCCGAGAAGATACGCAATCAATGCCGAAAGCAGAATCATCCACCAGCAGTTTGCTAAAATTGCCGAAATATGCTCCATTACTTTTCTCCTCTCTCTCTTACCACAATTTTGATCGGCGTACCCTCAAGAGCAAAAGCCTCACGGATTCTGTTTTCAAGATAACGCTGATATGAGAAGTGAAAAAGCTGTGCATTGTTGCAGAAGAAAACGAATGTCGGCGGTTTTACGGAAGCCTGAGTCATATAGAAAATTTTAAGTCGCTTGCCCTTGTCCGACGGCGGCTGAACTCTTGTTGTTGCCTGTGCAAGAAGTTCGTTGAGCATACCTGTTCTGATTCTGCGGTTTGCACTGTCATTACAGCTTATAATATATTCAAACAGCCTGTCGATACGCATACCTGTTTTTGCGGAAATAAATACCTTAGGCGCATATGACATAAACGCAAAATCTGCGTCAAGCTTTTTGCGGAACTCCTGCATTGTTTTATCGTTTTTTTCGACAGCGTCCCACTTGTTTACGGCAATTATACACGCTCTGCCTGCCTCATGCGCAAGACCTGCAACCTTGGTATCCTGTTCTGTAACGCCCTCTGTCGCATCAATCATAATAACGCACACATCACTGCGTTCAATAGCCATTTTTGCACGGATAATACTGTATTTTTCGATATTATCATAGATTTTGCTCTGACGGCGAAGTCCTGCGGTATCGGTAAAGTTAAACTTTCCGTACTTATTTTCAACAAGCGTGTCGATTGTGTCACGGGTTGTGCCTGCTATATCGGACACAATACAGCGTTCCTCGTTTGTGATTTTGTTTACAAGAGATGACTTGCCTGCGTTCGGCTTGCCGATTACCGCAACATTGATGATTGTGTCGTCATCTTCCGCATTTCCATCATAATCAAAGCTTGAAAAAGCCTTGTCTAAAAGGTCGCCCGTACCGTAACCGTGAACGGCTGAAACCTCGATGGGATCGCCTAAACCGAGATTATAAAACTCATAGAATTCAGGTGACGGTTCGCCGAGTGTGTCGCACTTGTTTACACAAAGCACAACTGGCTTGCCCGACTTCTGGAGCATCTGCGCAACATCCATATCTGTTGCAACCATGCCCGACTTGCAGTCTGTTACAAGGATAATAACATTAGCCGTGTCGATTGCAAGCTGAGCCTGACGGCGCATCTGCACAAGAATAATATCATCTGATTTTGGTTCAATACCGCCTGTGTCAACAATAAAGGCAGTTTTTCCGCACCATTCCACCTCACCGTATATTCTGTCACGGGTAACACCGGGAGTATCGTCAACAATTGACAATCTCTGACCGATGAGTTTATTGAAAAGCGTTGACTTTCCCACATTTGGTCTGCCTACAACGGCAATTACGGGTTTGTTCATCTTATCAGTCCTTTCCTGCAATTACAGCCTCTACAAGGTCGTTTCCGTTGTTATTGACGGGAACAAGAGTTACACCGAGGTCCCGTTCAACATCATCTGTTGAAACATCATCAAGAAACAAATCGTTTTCAAAACGGAGCATTGATGACGGGATAATAAGCCTGTCACCAATGTCATCGCCACGGAGCTGATCAATAAGATCACCGCCTGTGACAAGTCCCGACACATTTACTCCGCCGCCGAAAAAGTTGTTCTTAATCGCCCTTGTATTTATAGTTATATTCGGGAATTTTTCGTTAATCATCGACATAATCCGCTTCATGTACGGGAACACTCCCTCACCGCAGGCAATTGTTACCTTATGGCAAAGGCTTTCGTCTGCATCAAGCTCTTCAAGCTTCCAGCCGACATCATCGGTCAGATACGCAATCATACCGATTCCGTCCTCAAGAGCGGAAAAGTCCTCGTAAAATTCGGGTGACGGGATTTCTCTTTCGGCAAGGAGGTAAAATTCATCACCCGGAAAGAAAATTCGTCTGCCGTGCTTTTTGACGCACTCATCACCCATTTTTTCAATTATATCAATTGTCTGTCCTGCCGTTTCCTTATTATAAGGAACAAGCGGATAAAGGTTTTCACGGTAGCGTGTAAGTCCGACAGGAACAATCGCAGTCATATTAACACCGAGGTTTTCAAGATCGGTCAATGTCCTGACAAGCTCGTCACCGTCATTAATTCCGGGACAGGAAACAATCTGACAGTTAAGCGTTATTCCTGCGTCTGCAAAGCGTTTGAGATATTTCAATGTATCGCCTGCAAAGCGGTTATTCATCATCTTACAACGAAGCTCAGGGTTTGTTGTGTGAACCGACACATTAATCGGGCTTATGTGCATTTTTATAATTCGGTCAATTTCGTGCTCTGTAATATTTGTCAGCGTGATATAGTTGCCGAACAAAAACGAAAGTCGGCTGTCGTCATCCTTAAAATAGAGCGACTCACGCATTCCCTTCGGAAGCTGGTCAATAAAGCAGAAAATGCACTTATTACGGCACGAATGCTGTTTGTCCATAAGATAGGTTTCAAACTCAAGACCGATTTCCTCATATTCGCCCTTGGTCATTTCTATGGTACGAACATTTTTGTCCTCATCCGCAACCTCAAGAGTAAGCTTGCGGTTTACCTGATAGAATCGGTAATCAAGAACATCGACAATCTCGTTTGAATTGATTGAAAGGAGGGTTTCCCCTTTTTTTATCCCTGCTTTGTCGGCATGACTGCCGGTTGTGACATCAAAAATTTTAACAGCCACACCTTCACCTCTTAAAACATTTTTACATACACTTTTATTCTACACAAAATACCGTTTTTAATCAACAGGTTTGCAAATTGTTTTTGTATATACGGTAAAATTTGCAAAACAAAAGGGCGAACAGATAACTGCCGCCCGTAATGTTTGTAATAAAAATTACTGTTCGTCTTTCTTTACAACAACCTGTCTGCCGTTGTACATACCACAGTTTGTGCAAGCCTTATGAGCTGCTGTTAATTCACCGCAGTTAGGACAAGCAGTAAGTTCAGGAGCATTAATCTTCCATACTGTTGAACGTCTTGAGCTCTTTCTTGCGTGTGATGTTTTGTTCTTGGGTACTGCCATTACAAAAACCTCCTTACAAAATTTATCTTAGTCAATCAACTGTTTAAGTATCTCAAGTCTTGGATCCGTTTGACGCTTATCACAGGAACATTCACCGTTGTTGAGGTTTTGTCCGCAAATCTGACACAGACCTTTGCAATCGTCCCTGCAAAGATTCTTTGACGGGAGCGAAAGAAAAATGTCAGAAATTACAACATCATCAAGCTCGAGTGTAAAATCAGGTGTTTCAATATAGTCATCATTTTCCTCATCGGCAAGAGTCTGAATAAGCCTGTGTTCAAAGCTCATATTCATCTCTCTTGTATAAGGCTCACCGCAACGGTCACAGTCACGGCTGTAATCAAAGTGTGCATTGATTACAAGAGTAATCAAACTTGCTCTGTTTGTTGCTTTGGCAGTCACGACAACGGGAGTTTTGAATGGATAAACTCCGTCAACATCAAGACCTGACAAGTCAAGGTTATATTCAACTTGTTTTTCTTCACCGTCATTCTGAAAGACGGATTTAAGCTCAAAAAGCATATCTGCACCTCTTGACAGCATAGACACATATTAAAACGCTGTTTATTATTATACAAAAGGTTTGTCCCTTTGTCAACTAAAAAATACAAGAAAATAGGCTGTTTTTTTCGGGAATTTATGACAATATTCGCTAATTTTCCCATATGGAATTTTAAGCCTGCAAAGTCACTCAGAAAGTTACTTTGCACTTGATTTTCGCTTTTCATTATACCTCTTAAACATATATAATGCAATAATAAATTGCAGTTGACATAAAACGGAATTTGTGATAGCATACTGTGTGGCAGTTCGTAACCATCCTGCCGGAAGGACGCCGATAGGCTGCTCCTTCTATCAAAACTAAGGAGAAAGGCACAGGGCTTTTTACGCCCTTTTTGCACCCTCTTTTGTGTGGGTGCTTTTTTTGTGCCGGAAAGAGAGTATGGAGAGATACAGTATTATTAATGAAAAGAACAGTCGGGAGATTGTTCTTCTGCGTGGAAGCGGTTGCGTTTACAAAAAATGCATCTTCTGCGACTACTACACCGACAGGTGCAGTGATGAGGACGAAAACTTTCGTCTTAACAAAGCCGTGCTTGAAAAAGTTACGGGAATTTTCGGTGACCTTGAGGTCATTAACTCAGGCTCGGTTTTTGAGCTTGACAAAAAAACACTTGATTTTATCAAACAGGTGTGCAAAGAAAAAAAGATAAATACCATTCATTTTGAGGCACATTATCTTTATCGGAACAAAATCAGTCAGCTCAGAAAAGATTTTGCGGATTTTGATTTGAAAATGAAGCTCGGTCTTGAAACCTTTGACTGCGATTTCAGAGAAAATGTTCTGAAAAAAGGAATCAAAGAGAGCAATCCCGCTGTTATTGCAGAAAATTTTGACGAAGCTAATTTCCTTTTCGGAATTAAAGGTCAGACAGCCGAAACCATGCAAAAGGATATTGAGTTGGGATTAAAATATTTTGAACGAATTTGCGTTAACATTATGTGTGACAACACAACGGAAGTTGAACCCGACAAAGCTGTCATAAAAGAGTTTATGCAGAAAATCTATCCTATATATAAGGATAACCCAAGAACGGATATTTTAATTAACAACACAGATTTTGGAGTGGGTGACTGATATGATTAATGAACTTTTACTTATATTCTCGGTGGTATTCATATACGGTATGGCAGTTTTAGGCTATGCTCTTTTCGGCAAAGCCGGGCTTTACTGCATTTCAGCCGTTGCGACAATTCTTGCAAACATTGAGGCTTTAATCCTTGTAAACGCTTTTTCAATGGAACAGACTCTCGGAAATGTGCTTTTCGCGGTAACATTTTTGATTACGGACATTCTCTCGGAATGTGAGGGCAAAAAAGCCGCCAACAAGGCGGTTCTTACGGGAATACTCTCATCGGTATTTTTTCTTGTGCTTTCACAAAGCTGGATGCTTTACAATCCGAGTCCGAACGACACGATTATGCCGTCAATCAAGGCGGTTTTCTCAAACACTCCCCGAATGATTTTTGCATCACTTATTGTATATGCGATAAGTCAGCTGTTTGATGTGTGGCTCTATCACAAGTGGTGGAAGTTCACGGAAAAGAAATTCGGTGACAAGAGAAGATTTTTATGGCTGAGAAACAACGGTTCAACGCTTATCAGTCAAATTCTTAACACAGCCCTTTTTACCGCTTTTGCGTTTTGGGGAACTTATGATTTCGGAACACTCGTTTCAATCTTCCTTTCAAGCTATGTAATCTACATTTTCACAAGTCTGCTCGACACCCCTGCGGTGTATCTTGCAAGACTTATCCACGATAAAAAGGAACAGAAAAAGATTTCTGAATAAAAACAGCTTAATTGAATATTTTCAATAAAAAGACAAGTCGTCGCAATATTTTTTGCGGTGACTTGTTGTGCTTTTTCAGGATTTTGTGAATAAACCATAATATTATGCTTTTTATAATATACAACATTCCGCATTTTTATAGTCATTTTTTAACAATATGTGCGAAATTGGCTGATTTTGTCCTGAATCACATAATTTTTTAAGATTTTTATTGACTTTTTCTGTACCAAATAGTATAATGAAGGCAAGTTAAATGCTTAATATTATTTATAAACTTAATTTTGGAGGTAAATATCATGCTTACTAAAAGTGAAGAAGAAATTATGTACTTATTGTGGGACCTCGATGAGCCACTCACAAGCTCAGAAATTGTTAAGAAGGCTGTAAACAAAACATGGAAAAAGAGTTACATTAACCTTCTTATCAATTCTCTTCTCAAAAAGGACATGATTAAGGTTGTCGGCGTTAAGCAGATGACTAAGAACTATGCCCGTACTTTTGTTCCTACAATGACAAAGGACGCTTATGCAATTAAGCAGATTTCTGACAGACCGAATTTTGCCGACAGCGATATTCCGACTCTCTTCTCCGAGCTTATTGAGAAAACCGAAAGTTCAGATGTTTTTGATGAACTCGAAGCTCTCCTTAAAAAGCGCCGTGAAGAACTCGGCAAATAATTTATGCAAATAAGTTTTTATTCATTCTTGTTTTCTATTGCAATAAGCAGCATTTTTATAGTGCTGCTTTACTTTTTCAGAAAAAAGATTGCTTTTTGTAATTACTGCGGTCTTTATACAATTTTGGGATTGTATGCTGTAACATTTGTAAGAATGGTATTTCCGTTTGAATTCAAATTTACATATACAGTTTCCGATAAAAATGTGTATGCCGCAGCAATGGATGTTCTGACTCCCAACAAAGATGTGCTGTTTGTTCCGGAATTCACATGGCTCAATCTGCTTGTGTCAGTATGGATTGTTGGAGCTGTGATATACATTTCACGGGTGATGATTAAATATTACAAAGCAGTCAAAGCTCTGAAAGCAAATGTTATTGACGGCACACCCGAAATGCAGGCAAAGCTTGACCTCATTTCGCAAAATTGCGGAATCAGAAGAAAAGTTAAGCTAAAAATTACCGATTGCGTTATCTCCCCTGTTACATACGGATTTTTCAATCTTGTTATTCTTATTCCGAATCGTGAATTTGACGACAGGGATTTTGGATATATCGCAATACACGAATGCTGTCATATAAAGAACAAGGATATTTGGATTAAATTGCTGACGGAAATTTATTGCGGAATCTTTTGGTGGAATCCGTTTGCCCACCTTTTGAAAAAAGATTTAACCTACTGTCTTGAGCTCAGGTGTGACAAGCGTGTTACAAGCAAGCTTAGCGAGAACAGATGTACTGTGTATTACGAAGTTCTTGTAACGCAAATGAAAGCCTATAAAGAACAACAAGAAAGTGAAGAGAGCGACAGGGAAACTGCACTGAAAAGTGCGCTTGTCGGAATGAGTTTTGTAACCAACGAAAAGGGCAAAAAAATTGTAAGCAGAATGGAAATGATTCTGTACCCGAAGAAAAAGCAGACAATTATAAACAATATTGTTACAGCTTTTATGGCATTGCTTATTATCGGAATATTCTTTGGTTCGTACTGTTTTTTAATTGTTCCGGGTTGGGACGCCACATACGAGGATTGTGTAGCCGATCTTGTATCATCGGGCGAATACAACGATAATGTCGAAGTATATGACGAAACAAATATGTATGTGTATGTTGAAAAAGACAAAACCACTCACCTTATTTTTGAGCCTTACGATGAAAAGAAAGGCGTTGTCTATACAAAAGATGATTCTATTATTATTCCATACTCCGATGTAGAAAACGGCTACTATGATTATTGTCTTATATTAAGGGAGAAATAACAGATGAAAAAGAAAGCCACAAGAATTTTTACAGCATTTATTATGACAGCAATTATCGCACAAGGAACCGTTATGGTTGCAAATGCAGCAGAAACAGATTCAACCCCCGACAGCATTGCAGTTGTTGAAGTAGCAACTCCCGACAGTTCAGCTTTGGAGAGCGGTGCCGATTCAACTTCTATCCAGCCGAGAGCGGATAAAATAGTTATAAAATGGCGTCGTGGAAGTCACGGACAGCTCCAGTACAGAAGATGGAATCAAACTAAACTAAAATGGGTTGATGATGAATGGATTGACTACAAAGGTTAATCAACATTAACAACAAAGGCGAAACAGATTTGTGTCTGTTTCGCCTTAATTTTTTGCTTATTCAAAAAGATTCTGTTCCGACAGGCTGACGGATTCAACATCTTTAAGCTGACGCTGAATTTGACGGGTGCGAACACCCACAAGCTTGTCAAGTTCCTTGTTTGCCTGATCCAGTCTTTGCTGTGTCATTACAAGCACATCATTGAACTTGTCGAACTCGGTCTTTACACCGCCGAGTATTTTCCAAACCTCTGCACTTCTCTTTTGCACGGCAAGGGTTTTGAATCCCATTTGCAACGAATTGAGCAGAGCCGCCATTGTACTCGGACCTGCAATATTCACCTTGTACTCACGCTGAAGAACTTCAACAAGTCCCATATTGACAACCTCGCTGTAAAGCCCCTCAAACGGAAGAAACATAATTGCAAATTCCGTTGTGTTCGGCGGATCAATGTACTTATCGTGAATATCCTTTGCCTCGCCCTTTATACGCTGAACAAGTGCTTTTCGTGCCGATTCAATGCGTTGCCTGTCACCGCTTTCAACAGCCTCACGGAGAGCAGAATATGTATCGCCCGGAAATTTGGAATCAACAGGCAGATATACTGTGCCGGCACCGTCAGAGGGCAGTTTGATTGCAAACTCAACAACATTTTTTGAGCCTTTTTTGGTGGCAATATTTTCCTCATACTGTTCCTTTGAAAGGATTTCGGAGAGAATTGCACCAAGCTGAATTTCGCCGAGTATGCCCCTTGTTTTGACATTTGAGAGAACCTTTTTCAAATCGCCCACACCTACCGCAAGCGTTTGCATTTCGCCGAGTCCCTTATAAACCTGTTCAAGTCTTTCGTTGACAAGCGAAAATGACTTATTCATTTTTTCTTCAAGTGTTTTTTGAAGCTTTTCATCAACTGTCTGTCGCATTTCATCAAGCTGACGGAGATTTTCCCGCCTTATACTTTCAAGCTTTTCATCAACCGAGCGTCTGATATTTTCAAGGCTCTGAACATTGTCGGCTGAAAAGCTGTGAAGTCTTTGTTCAAGCTGAACCGCCCTGTCATTTTGCGACTGTGCAAAGCTTTGTTGATTGAGCAATATCCTTTGAAGTTCGTCCTCCGTTCTGTTGTTATTATTCTTTTTGAGAACTGTTATTAATGTGACAACGCTGACAATGAGCGTTATTGCACAAAATAAAAGCACAATAATCTCGGATGTCGTAAACTGCATATTAAACCTCCCGAACAATAATTCGATTTCACAATTAAATAATATCATTCGGGAGTTTTTCTGTCAACTCAGGTATTGAATATTGTTTCAACCCGTTTCCGACAATTTTCAGGTGAATATACAAAACGGTCAATACGGTTGCTGTCGCAATAGTATTCGGGGCATTTTGGATTATATTTGTAATCAAAGGTGTCAATAATTATCAGTTTGATTTTCATTTTTTCGGGAATGATACTTTTTATGTAAACGCTCGCCTGCTGACCTGCACGGACTCCCTCTTTTGTTTCCGCAAGTCCTGCAAGATTTGGTGTAAGCTCCACAAAAGCACCGTAGTTTTCCACGCTTCGAATAATTCCCGACACGGTTTCACCGGCACAAAACCTTTCGGCATTTTCTTCCCATGTGCCGAGAAGCTCCTTGTGACTGAGGCTTATACGACCGTTTTCAACAGATTTGATAACGGCTTTGATATCCATTCCTACAGTAAATCTCTCGGCAGGGTGTTCAATCCTTGAAACCGAAATTGTGTCAATGGGCATAAGTGCAACAATTCCGCAGCCTATGTCTGCGAATGCACCAAAGTTTTCAAGATGAGTTATGCGGGCAGGCACAATATCTCCGCACCGCAACCTTGAAATGTATGCGTCAAGGCATTTGCGTTGTGCTTTTTCACGGGAGAGCATTACAATCGGTTTGCCGTTTTCGTCCTCGGTTATGTCGGTGACAACGAAACAAACAGGACGGTTCACCCTTGAAATCACGGCTATGTCACGAACCGAGCCGTCCTTAATTCCGATTGCACCCTCCTCCCTCGGAATTATGCCTTTTATGCCTGCAAGGTCAACAATAAGGTTGTGACTGCTGTCGCACACACAAGCCTTTGCCTCAAGAATCTTTTCGCTGTTTTTTGCATCCTCAAGCATCTTTAATGAGTGAAGTATATTTATGTTTTCCTGTTCGGATATAAGTTTTCCTTCGGGTAAATATTCTGACATTTTAAAGCCTCCGTCATATTTAGGTTTACAGAAAATCATATGAAAAAGTTTTCTGTCTTATTACACGAACGCAATTTTTTGCAGAAAAATTTTATTGCATTTGCTATGCTTTCCTTCATAAAAAGCGGCAAACTTGCATTTTTATTTCATTTATGATATAATAAGCACGAAAAGTATGATGAAATCTGAGCTTTTGTTGAGTGCTTATTATACGAATTTATATCCCCTCAAATTTTGCCTTGCAAAATTTTCGATGGGTGATTGTACCATAATGCACTTTGTGATTATGGTACAAAAAATGTGTGTGTTTTAGAATAAAATCCAGATTAGAAGAGCCGAGGTTGTTTTTGGAAACATTACATAACAACGAGGCTTGACAGGAAGGAAACAAATCTATGAATACTTACAATCTTAAAAAAATGTGTGCCTTATCGGTTGCATCAATTATGTGTGTTTCTGCATTGGCATTTTCGGGTTGCGGTGATAAGAAGGCTGAAGTCTCGCAGACTCCCGACGAAACAACACCTGCAACTACTGCCGTAAGCACGGCTGATGAACCTACCGCACAGAACTATCTTGAAAGCATCGGCATTGATACCGCTACTCTCGGAATCAATCCGAACATTATTCACGATTCAAACCCTGTGGGTTTTCAGCTTGATATGCCGAAGAACGGCGATACAATCGCAGTTGTTCACACATCATACGGTGACATAACAATGCGGCTTTTCCCCGAACAGGCACCAAAGACCGTTACAAACTTTGTAAACCTTGCAAAAGCAGGAAAGTATAATAATTCACTTTTCAGCAAAGTAACAAAAGACTTTATGGTCAACGGCGGTTACTGCGGTACAAGCTCGTACGGCGAGGCTTTTGAAGATGAATTTTGCGACAGGCTTTTCAATATCAGAGGCGCTGTTGCAATGTCAAACACAGGTGCGGACACAAACGAAAGTGCATTCTTCATCAATCAGAAAACTGCCGAAACATATAAGAATGAAGGTGGCTGGGAACATCTTGCAAGTCAATGGGATTCTATCAAAACCCAGCTTGCAAACTACAAGGATTCAAACCTTCTGACCGCATTCATTGAGAAAAACGGCACAAACTGTTACGATACCGACAGCGTTCCCGACAGCGTTAAAAAGCTGTATGAGGAAAACGGCGGAAACGCCTATCTTGACGGTGCATACAATGCGGTTGACAGAGGCTACACGGTATTTGCACAGGTAATTGACGGAATGGATGTTGTTGACAAAATCGCCTCGGCTAAGGTTGACAAGGACGACATTCCCGTTAAGAACATTGTTATCAAAAGCATTAAGATTACGCAATATAAAGAGGAATCAACAACTCAGGCAGATTCGACATCTGCCAAAAGCGTCACACAGCCGACCACAGTCGGATAAGGAGCGGTTATGAACAGAATGCCCGTTGCAGCGATTATGTATGACTTTGACCGTACCCTATGTACGAAGGATATGCAGGATTACAGCTTTATCCCCCGTCTTAATATGACCGAAGACGAGTTCTGGAAATTTTCAAACGAACTCGGTCAAAGCGAACATATGGACTCAATTCTTGCGTATATGTACGCAATGGTAAAAATGTCCCGTGAAAGGAATATGCCTCTTTTGCGAAATGACCTTGTTGAAATGGGAAAAAATGTTGAGTTTTTTGACGGCGTAAAGGATTGGTTCAAAAGGATTTCCGACTTTGGCGAAAAGCTTGGAATGCAGGTTGAACATTATGTGATTTCTTCGGGTATGAAAGAAATTATTGAAGGTACGGAAATCAGCAAAAACTTTAAAAGCATTTTTGCGTGTGAATTTCTTTACGATGAAAACGGCAATGCCGTATGGCCTAAAACCGATGTAAATTACACCAATAAAACACAGTTTGTTTACAGAATCAACAAAGGTGTTCTTGATGTTGCAAATGATGTTGACCTCAACCGTTCAATGCCGGAGGACAGCAAACGGGTTCCGTTCTGCAATATGATTTACATAGGCGACGGTCTTTCAGATGTTCCGTGTATGAAAATGATGAAAGCCTACGGCGGGTATTCAATTGCGGTTTACCGAAAAAAGGACAGCAAGGTTGAAGACTTGCTGATGAAAGACAGAGTTGATTTTATCTATCCTGCCGACTATTCGGAAAACACAGGTCTTGACCTCACCGTTAAAAATATCATCAGAAAAATGGCTGTCTGCGGTCTTTTGTACGATGAAAACCATGAGCAGAAAAAAGAAATTCTCGGAAGATAATTTTGGTTGAATAAAAAATGTCAAGTATCAAAACGATGCTTGACATTTTTCTTTGTTTGGTTTAATATAATCGTAGAAGAGAAATACCTGCGATAAGCGGATTCTCCACATGTTGATTAGAAACTAACCGCCGGAGTGTCGAAGTTCGGGCGGTTGTTTCTTTTTTTATTTAAATGTACATATATGTACGAAGAAACAAAATTACTTTTTATTGCCAAAGACTTGGTAACAAAGAGCGATAACGCTGACGATTAAAGTGCCGAGTAAACATACATCGGAAATTGTCATGGTTATCACCTCCTCTTGTGAGGAGAAACCGCCTACCGTTTAATGCAGGTATCACGGTTTCATTCTAACAGTTTAATTCTTATTTGTCAATTTAATTTTCAGACGGCAGTTCTTTACGGACTGCCGTTTTTTTGCATATATTCTGCATAACCTAAAAACATATCTTCACATCTGTAGTTGGTCTGTATTTTACGAAAAAGACTTGCAATAAAAAAGCAAATCAAATATAATTTAAATAGAGCGTTGCTCAGACTAAATTATTGTATAAAAAATATAACAACAAGTTTTAACACAAAGGGACAAATAATGAATAAATTTCAACTTATAACCAATGAGGTAAAAAAGGTAATAAACGGTAAAGACAGGGCGGTTGTCACCACTCTGCTTGCGTTGCTCACAGGAGGAAACATTCTTATTGAGGATATTCCGGGTGTGGGAAAAACAACAATGGCGGTTGCGTTTTCAAAGGCGCTCGGTCTTGAATACGGCAGAGTACAGTTCACTCCCGACACTTTGCCGTCAGATATCACGGGCTTTGCTGTCTATAACAAGGATACAGGAAAATTTACTTTCAACAAGGGCGCTGTATTCTGTAATCTTTTTCTTGCAGACGAGTTAAACAGAACTTCAAGCAGAACACAGGCGGCTTTGCTTGAAGCAATGGAAGAACGGCAGGTCACTGTTGAAGGCAACACTTTCAAGCTTGAAAAGCCTTTTTCTGTTATTGCAACGCAAAACCCGACAGGAGCGTCGGGAACACAGCTTTTGCCTGATTCACAGATTGACCGATTCACGGTAAGACTTTCAATGGGATATCCCGACAGCGATGCGGAATGTAAAATGCTGCTTAACAGAAGCGGTAAAAATCCCCTTAACTCAGTAAACTGCATTGTATCCAAAAATGAATTTCTTGAAATGCAGTCGGAGGTTCAGAATGTTTTTGTCAGCGATGATATGGCAAGATATATTGTGTCACTCATTTCGGCAACAAGAAAGCATCCGTTGCTTTCAAGAGGTGCAAGCCCGAGAGCAACGCTTTCGCTGACCGATATGGCAAAGGCTGTCGCATTTGCCGAGGGCAGAGATTACATTGTGCCAAGAGATGTGCAGAATATTTTTATCTGCACCGTAAACCACAGGATAATTCTCAACGCAAAAGCCTCTGCATCAAAAAAGAACAGCGAAGAAATTCTGCAAGAAATTCTCAGAAAAACTCCAAAACCGAGGACTTGAAAATGATAAGGAACATAATAATTTATCTTTGTCTGCTGACGGGAACATTTTTGTTCAGCATTTTTTATTACGCCTGGTTCTCATGGTTTTTGTTCCTGACGGTTGTTTCAATTCCGATAATCTCGCTTTTGCTGAGTCTGCCTTTTATGATACGGAGTGTACGCTCCGATATTGAAATTTTTGCAAAAGAAAATGTTTTTAACAAGGATGAGTTTTACATTGCAATATCAGGCAAGAAGAAGAAACCGCTCTTCTGCCCTATGCTCACGCTGAATGTAAAATCAACCAACCTTACAGCAAATCTTTGCGAAAACATAAAAATCAGATTTTCGGGTACATTTACAAAGCCGTTAATCAGACAATGCAACAGCCTTACACAGCATTGCGGACAGCTTGACATTGTATGCAAAAACGGTAAAATTTACGATATGCTCGGTATATTTTTTATTCCGATCAGGATTAAAAAGCGTAGCTTTGTTCGTGTTCTTCCAAAACAACAAAAACCGAAAATTATCCCCGACAGCAGTAATTTCACGGTTACGGGGTACAAGCCTAAGCCTGTAGGCAACAGCGAAATTTATGAGCTTCGTGAATACCGTCACGGTGACAGTCTGCGCAATGTTCATTGGAAGCTTTCGTCAAAAAGCGATGGGCTGATTGTAAAAGAACCGAATGTTCCGATAATCAAGAACTGTCTTATAATGCCTTTTTTCGGAGATAATGCAGACGAAAATGATCTTGTTTTTGCAAAGCTGATGTATGTCTGCCGATATATGATTAAGAGCATAGGCATTTGCTTTGCCTGTGACAGGAACGGCAATCCTTTTGAGATAAGATGCGAAAGCGATATATTAAACTATTTTTCCGCACTTTATCTAAACACGGAAAGCAGCTTTGTTGCCGACACAAATGATTTTCAGCATTATAGTATATTTGCCGATCGTGAGGAGGTTGACTTGTTGTGAAAAACAAAACAAGCTTTACGATTGACATTCTTCTCTGCATAACATTGATTTCAAGCCTGTTTTACTGTCTTGTCACCTCTTTTGATATAAAAACAGAATGGTACATCATAGTAGTGCCTACGGCAATTTTCTGCACAATTTACGGATTGCTTGCCTCCCTTGTCAAAAAGTCGGGCGTGCTGTTTATCAGCGTAGCAATCACTATGATTGTTTTTGTATTCACTCTGCTGTTTTCACTTGAAAGCATACTTGAGCAATTGAGTTATGTTATTACTCAGGTTTTAAAACTGCTTTCGCAATATCTTCCCGTACAGAACAAAATTATTTTGGGAGATGCCCTCGGCACAAGCGCAACAGGACTTTTTGTGTTTATTTCGGCAATACTGAGTGCAGTTTTTACAATCAGCCTGATACGATACAAGCGTATTTTGATTCCGTCATTGCTGTCAATGGTACTGCTTGTCCCCTGCTTCATTCTTGTAAACACTCTGCCGTCGCTAGTTTGTCTTTTTATTGCAATTGCAAGTCTTATTGCCTTGTACATTTCAAAGAACACACGCAAATTCAGACCGTCACAGGGCGGTGTGATTACGGCAATTTCATTCGGAACAATGCTTGTTGTGATGGCAATTTTGCTTGCGTTCAATCCGATTGAAAAATATGAGCGATTTGACTGGCAGGAAAACCTTTTGCAGAGCATTGAAAACGGCTTTAATATTGATGACGGACGAAAAACTTCCACAGAAAAAAACCTTAATGAAATCAAAGGTTCACTTGAAGAAAAAGAAAATCTCAGCGATATTTCTCCGCTGACGCAGACGCATACACCTGTTATGACGGTCACTTCGGCAGTTGGCGGTAATATTTATCTCAAAGGCACAGCATATGCCGACTACAGGGACAATATATGGAGTATAATTTCCGACAATGATGCCGCAAGATATCCGCAGGATTTCGTACCGTTTACGGCAACAATCGGAAACAACGCTTTAACCGATACAAGAGTTCATATGCTGAATGAAAGTAAGATTGCCTATGTTCCCTACTTCTTGGAAAGTCTACCCGACAATCTCAATTCGGTTGCTGATGTGTGCGTAAAAAACGATACGGATAAAAACGAATTTAATTATTCGCACTATCCGTTTTATGCCGAAAACACATACAGATACAATAATTCAGCCGAAGCAGAAAATTACAAAGCATTTGTGTATGACACCTATCTTGAAATTCCGAGAAAAACACAAATTGAATTGCGTAGAATTGCAGACCAAGAGGGCTTTCTCGACTCGAAGCTTACCGTTTCCGAAAAGATTGAAATGGTAAAGAACTATATTTCAAACAGTAAAACCTATTCGTTAAAAACTCCGAAAATGCCGTCGGGCAAAGATTTTGCAACTTGGTTTCTCAACGAGAGCGACACGGGATATTGTGTTCATTTTGCCACGGCCGGTACGCTTATGCTGAGGACACTCGGGATTCCGGCACGATATGTTACAGGCTACTATGCAACCGCATACGCAAATCAAACCGTTACCGTAACAACCGACAACGCTCACGCATGGGTTGAGTATTACAGTGATACGGCGGGTTGGATTCCGCTTGAATGTACACCGTCATCGTTTCAGCCGGCAAGGTATGTCGGCTCTCAAAGAGCAAGCGGCGGCAGTACGGACACAACTCAGCCAACAACCGTTGAACCGACAACAGCACCGACTGCTCCGACAAATGGCACGGTTTCTCACAGCACAAAACCGAAAAATGACAGTAAATCTTCATTTGAATTTAACGGATTTACAATCGCTATGATGTCATTGGGAATTGTTGCCCTTGCTTTAATTGCAATTTTCTCAAGAAGAATTATCATTATCAAAAAGAGAAAACAAAGATTTAAAACAGGAAGAAACAATAAAAGGGCAATCTGCATTTATAAAGAACTTAAAAATCTAACGAAAATTTCGCATCTTCTGATTACAGATGAAGTGAAATCCGTGTACGAAAAGGCGAGGTTCAGCAATCACACGATAAGCGATGATGAACTGAAGATTATTGAAAACGCTTACTATAATTCCATTGAAGAAATTTACAATAATCTCCCCCGCATCAAAAAGCCGTATTACAAGTTTATAAAGGCAATAAAATAAGAAATGCTCCCGTACAATGCGGGAGCGTTTTTACACAACAAAAGGCTCTTGGAACAACTCAAGAGCCTTAGATTTTGCTTTATACTATTTAAAAAGATTCTTTTTGTCATAATAATCCTTATCGACAAACTCGTCCTTTTCGTCAAGATTGCTGTCGCTGCTCTTGAAAAGTCCCGAGCCAAAACGATAATCGTGATTTGCCATTCTGCGAATTCCGTAAGCAAGAATTGCAACACACACCAAAAACCAGAAAACTAACCAAAACATAAACAACACCTCTCAAAAGCAATACAATGTTAGTATTTTTGTTTAGCTGATTATATCATTATGTTATATTCTTGTCAACAAAAAATTGTAATTTACAGACATAATTTTGCAAGTTAGGGTTCGGTACTGTTAATTTTCTTTTTGATATGGTAAAATGGTTGATGAACGGAGGGAATGCGATGTTTAATGTTACAATCCGTCAGGTTGGGATTGAGGAACGGGAAGAAATTATAATTTGCTGTCATGAAATCAGCGACGAGGTTATGTCGCTTGCAAACAGCATTAAGGGACAGAAAAGTTTTCTTCTTGCATCAAAAGACGGCGAGATGTTCAAGCTTGACACAAAGGAAATTTTCTACATAGAATCGGTTGACAACAAAACCTTTATATACTGCAAAAACAATATTTATGAAACCAAACAAAAGCTGTACGAGCTTGAAGAAATTTTAAAAGGAACAAAATTTTTCAGATGTTCAAAGTCGATGATACTGAATATCGGTAAAATCCGTTCCGTGTCACCGTCTGTCAACAGCCGTTTTGAGGCAAAGCTTGTAAACGGTGAAACGGCAATTATTTCAAGGCAGTATGTGCCGACCTTGAAGAAAAAGCTTGGAATGTGAGGTATTGTTATGAATGATTCTTTAAAAGAAATTATAAAAGAAGTCATAAAGGACTTTTTCATAATCACGGTTGCAATGCTTTTTGTTGTAAGCCTTGCAAATTCAATTGCGTTAATCGAATACTATCCCCCCTATTTTCCGTGGGTTGTAATGGGAACAGGTGCGGTAACTTCAATTCCGACTCTGCTTTTTTACTTTAAAGAAGAACCCACCAAACTGCAGGCTCGCATACGAATTGTCATTCATTTCTGCCTTATTCAGGCAATTGTTATGACCGAGGGATTTTTGCTTGGTTGGTACAAGAATTTTCCTATGGCGCTTTTGGTTTTTGCAATGTTTACCGCCGTGTATCTGCTGACATTTCTTTTCAGCTACATTACACGGACAAGCACGGCAAAATCAATTAATGAATCGCTCAAAAAATTTAACGCAGACGAGGATTATCAGGACGAATAACTGCATTTTGACATACAAAATCGCAACTTACTCCCCTCTTTTTGCAACACAGCTAAAATTGCTTTTCTTTTGAATTGCAAGGTGCTACTATGTTGACAGAAGGAGGGGATTTTTAATGAGTAACATAATCGAAGTTAAAAATCTTGTAAAGAATTATAAAGATGTTCACGCAGTAAATGATATATCATTCACGGTTGAAGAAGGTTCGTTTTTCGCATTTCTCGGAATTAACGGTGCAGGCAAATCAACCACAATCAACATTCTTTGTACGGTGCTTGAAAAAACATCGGGCAATGTTAAAATCGGCGGATATGACCTTGACAAAGAAAAGAACAAAATCAAGGAGCTTATCGGAATTGTTTTTCAGGGTTCTGTACTTGACAAACAGCTTACCGTTAAAGAAAATCTTGAATCGAGAGCGTCATATTACGGACTCAACAAAAAAGAAATCGCCAAAAGAATTGAAAGCCTTACACAAACTTTTGACCTTTCGGAAATTCTCAAAAGAAAATACGGCACATTGAGCGGTGGCCAGCGCAGACGGGTTGACATTGCAAGGGCGCTTATTAACCGACCGAAGCTCCTGTTCCTTGACGAACCGACAACGGGACTTGACCCGAAAACAAGGCTGCAGGTGTGGGAAATCATCCACAATCTTCGCAAAGAAACAGGACTTACGGTATTCCTCACAACCCACTATATGGAAGAAACTGTTGACTGCGACAATGTGGTGATTATTGATTCGGGCAAAATTGTTGCCAACGATTCTCCGCACAATCTCAAAAAAGATTATTCGTCAAACAGCCTTGTTTGGTACACGGAAGAAAATTCTGAAAACGATAATCTTCTCAAGACCGATAATCTTGATTTTGAAAGAGTCGGAGATGCATATAAAATCAAAATCAAGGACAGCAGACAGGCTCTTGAAATCACAAACAAACATACTGAAATTGTCGATTTTGAGATTATCAAAGGCAATATGGACGATGTGTTTCTGACCGTAACGGGTAAAAGGCTGGGTGACTGATATGAAATTTCAAAGAACACTTTGCTCATACAAGGGTATGACAAAACGAAATATAAAGGTATATTTAAAGGACAAAACCGCAATTATCTTCTCAATGATGACGCAGATTATCATACTCGGATTGTATCTTTTGTTTCTTAAACAGAATTATGTCGATTCAATGACTTCAATGCTCGACGGCTTCAACATCAAAACAGAGGACAATTTGATTAACGCACTTGTAAATTCATGGCTTGTATCGGGCGTTATCGGAACATCTGTTGTTACGGTTGCAATGAACTCGCTTTCGGTAATGATTTCCGACAAGCAGAACAAGATTGACTACGACTACAACGCTTCTTCCGTAAAGGGCAGTACGGTTGTTCTCTCCTACTTTTCGGGTGCGGTTGTAAACACAATTGTAATCAGCGCAATTTTGCTGACAGCAGGCATCGCATTTTCGTGCATATCGGGTTCAAGCTTTCCCGAATTTACAGAGCTTTTAAAATTGTACGGACTTGTGATTTTAGGCTCTGTTTCGGCTGTACTTATTCTTATGTTTGTTGCGTCATTCTTCAAAAAGAATTCAACCTATGCCGCATTCAACACACTTATTTCGGTTGCAATTGGTTTTGTAATCGGCGCATACATTCCCGTCAGCCAGTTTTCGGACGGAGTTCAGACATTTGTAAATCTTATCCCCGGCTCACACATTGCGGCTATGATAAGAAATGTGCTTGTCAGTCCGTGCATTAACGATATTTCGACCTCACTCGCAGGAGCAGACCACGGAATGTTTGCCGCAGAGGCAGAAAAAGCGTTTGCAACCAACCTCAACCTTTTCGGAAACGAAGTGGATTTTACTTTTATGATGATGTACTCAATCGGTGCAATCTTAATTTTCCTTGTCCTCAACCTTATATCATACAAATTCAGTTCAAAACGCAAGGACTGATTTATGACAGATAAAAAGCCGACACTCCGAAAAGTGTCGGCTTTTTTATATATAATCACTTCCAAACTTCTTCTGCAATTTCTTTTACAAGAGCAAGCTTTGCCCACTGCTCTTCCTCGGTAAGCTTATTACCGATTTCGCATGATGCAAAACCGCACTGCGGACTGAGATACAATCTGTCAAGCGGAATATACTTTGCCGCCTCATGAATACGATTGATTACAGTCTGCTTATCCTCAAGAACAGGTGACTTTGTTGTGATAAGACCGAGAACAACCTTTTTGTCACCGCTCACATATTTTAACGGTTCAAAACCGCCTGAACGCTCATCGTCAAACTCAAGATAATAAGCGTTGACATTTTCTTCACCGAAAAGTTTCTCTGCAACAGGATCATATGCACCGCTGCTGAAGTATGCAGAATGATAGTTACCTCTGCAAACATGAGTATTGATTACGAGGTCATCGGGCTTACCCTCAATTGCAAGGTTGTTTACCTTGAGAAGTTTCTCACTGATACTCTTAAAATCTGCATCCTCGCCATAGCGGTTTACGCTACCCTCCGCAACAAGAACGCCCCATGTGCAGTCGTCAAACTGGATATTTCTGCAACCTGCATCGTAAAGATCTTTGATTACCTTTTTGTATCCGTTTGCAATATCGTTGATAAGTTCTTCATCTGTCGAATAGAACTTCCTTGTCGTTTCAATATTTGCAGGAATGATGAACTGCTGGAAAAACTGTGCGGGAGCAGGAATTGTCTGCTTTGCTACTGTGTTTTCATCCTCAAGAGCCTTTACAAATTTGTAATGTTCAACAAACGGATGACTGTCAACCGAGATTTTGCCGGAAAGCCATGTATCGTCAATCAAAGCCTGTTCGCCGTGGAATGTAACACCGTTTTCGGTTTTTTTGTGTTCAACTCCGTTAAATCCCCACATGAAGTCAAGATGCCATGTTGCTCTGCGGAATTCACCGTCGGTAATCGCTTTTATACCGGCTTTTTTCTGTTTTGCAACAAGGTCAAGAATAGCCTTGTCCTCAACTGCGGTAAGCTCTTCTTTTGTGATTTTACCGTTTTCAAAATCAAGTCTTGCTTTTTTAAGATAATCGGGTCTTAAAAAGCTGCCTACTGTTTCAAATCTAAATGGTGTGTGCTGTTTACTCATCTTAAATACCTCCGTGGAAATTTGATGAGTTAATTATATTATGAATTCACAGACTTGTAAAATACTTGTTATCAGCCGTTTGCTATTAGTTTTTCTTATATCAAATATGTTTCTTTAAAGCCTCAATATATGCCTCGGCAAGGTTACTGTGCAGAATCTTTTTATTTTCGATATAACCGATTTTCATATTGCCCTCTTCATCAAGGGGGATTGCGGTTATATTATCACCGTTAAGCTCATTGTCGATTACACCGCTGCAAACTGTGTAGCCGTTGAGTCCGATTAAAAGGTTGAACAGGGTTGCCCTGTCGGTCACTCTGATATTTTTTGTACGCCCGACCGTGCTGAAAATTTCTTCCGAATAATAGAAAGAATTATGCTCTCCCTGTTCAAATGAAAGATACGGATAATCGGCAAGCTCCTCCATTGTAACGGATTTTTTGTCTGCAAGCGGATGGTCGGTTGATACAAACACATGAGGCTTTGCCGTAAAAAGCTCGGTGAATGTCAGCGACTTTGATTTTATAATTTTCATCAGCGCATCTTTGTTAAAGCTGTTGAGATAAAGAATTCCGATTTCGCTTTTCATCTTTGCAACATCGTCAATAATTTCGTAGGTTTCGGTTTCACGAAGTGAAAAATCGTACTCCTCGCCTGCAAACCGTCGGATAAGATCAACAAATGCATTGACTGCAAACGAGTAGTGCTGGGTTGAAACGCAGAACTGCTGCTTTATCTTTGTTCCCGACTTATACACTCCCTCAAGCAGGCTTGCCTGTTCAAGAACCTGTCGTGCATAACCGAGAAATCTTTCACCCTCGTTTGAAGTTACAACGCCCTTGTTTGTGCGTGTAAAAATCTTTATGCCCATTTCCGTTTCCAACTCACGGATTGATGTTGTAAGTCCCGGTTGGGAAATAAAAAGTTCTTTTGACGCTTCACTCATTGAGCCTGTGCGGGCAACGGTGACAACATATTTCAACTGTTGCAAAGTCAACCTTGTTCAATCCTTTCAAAAACAAATTCCCTCATTCAACATAGAAAACACGATTTTCTCTTCTCGGTGAAGTTTTGGGATATTCACCGTTCACATAACCGATAACGCAGTGACCGATACCCTCATAGTCACCTTCAATGCCAAGTGATTTGAGAATTTCTTTGCCCTCTTTGCTTTCAAATTCTTCCTTTGCACGGTGAATCCAACAACTTCCGAGTCCCTCATCATGGGCGGCAAGCATAAGATTTTCCATCACAAGAGTACCGTCATACAGATATGTAGGCGCAGCTTTGTCGGCAAGCACAATCAGCACAACGGGAGCGTTATAGAACGGATCAACATCTTTTCCCATAATTTCGGCATTCATTCTTGAAAGCCTGTCACGCATTTCTTTGTTTGTAACGGCAACGATAATAACCGGCTGTCTGTTCATTCCTGACGGTGCATACAGACCTGCGGAAATGATTTCGTCAATAACTTCCTTTGGCGGCATATCAGACTTAAAACTGCGGACGCTTCTTCTTGATTTCAGTTTTTCGATAAATTCACTCATTATGTAAACCTCTCAGTCCTCATAAAATTTTGCAAAATCCTCAACAGATTTTCTCTTCGGTCTTACGATTTCGGAATCAGTGTAACCAACTGCGATAACGCTGACAACAGCCTCTGTTTCGGGAATGTCAAATTCTTTTCTGAGCTTTTCACCGTCACGGATACCCATAACAAGGGTTGAAATGCCGAGTTCGGTTGCCTTTAGCAAAAGTGCCATATTGTTAAGACCGAGATCGTAATATCCCCAGCCGTTGCCGATTTCAGTCACGGCAGTACCGTCTTTGTCAAAACCCGAACGATTAAGAACAACGGTTGTCACGATATATGCGGACGCATTTTCTGAATTTTTTCTGTTAAATTCAGGGAGTGCCTCTCTTACGGCATTCTTACTTTTCGCGCCTGTTGCAACATAAAAGCGCGGCGTCTGCGAGTTCTTCCACGAAGGAGCAAGATTTGCCGCCAACAGCATTTCATCAAGCAGGCTTTTGTCAACTTTTTTATCTATATAATGTCTTGTGCTTTTTCTGTTATTTAAAGCCTCAGATAATTCCATAATCAAACCTCCAAAATTTTTATACCTATATTGTACCAATGGAGTGGGAATTAATCAAGGGTTAAAGCAGAATATAGAACAAAATCGGTATCGTAAAAACTGCCGTAAGCTGTGACACAAGCGCCATACTTGCACCGTCATCGGGACTTTTTCCGTAGGCTGACGGAATGATTACCGTGTTAAGTCCAAGCGGCATTGCATTTGCGCAAAGTGTTGCAACAACTGCCTCCTGAGGTGCGTTAAAAAGCTTTAACACAAGCACCGAAACCGTTGGCAGAAACACAAGGCGGATTCCTGCAACAACATAGGTCTGCCATTTGCCGAAAAGATTTGCAAAGCTGTAGCCGCCTATTACAAAGCCTGTCAGAATCATTGCAATCGGAGACATACAGGCGGCGGTTGAATTGATTATTGTTGTAACAAGTCTGAATTTCGGAATCGGCAATAAACCGAGAATTGCTCCGATAAAAATTGAAACAAAAATCGGATTAACAAAATTTTTCATTGAAAATTTGCCGTGTCCGTTCGGCACGAGCCACGCAATTCCTATTGAATAAGTAAACAGATTAAGCGGTAAAGTGAACATAAGATAGTCGAAAAGCTCCATGCTTTCTGCGCCGTATATTCCCGACACCATTGCAGTTCCGACAAATCCGAAATTTGAAACGGAAATTGAATAGCGGTACACCTTTTTCAGATATTCCGTCTTACCAAGAAATCTTGACGCAACAAATCCCGTTGCAATGCAAAACAGCAGAACCCCCGTGCTGTAGGCAATGAACACCCATTTTTCGCTTATGTTTTTTACTGTACAATTGGTGCGGAATGTGTTAATTACAACGGCGGGCATAAGAATTCTGTTCTCAAGCTTTGAAAGAATTTCGGCTGAATTTTCCGGCAAAAATCCGCCCTGTCGGATTGTAAAACCGATAAATATAAATGAAAACAAAACCGCAATCTGAAAAATCACCGATGAAAAAATCTCCACAAATTCATCCCCTTTTAAAGCCAAAACACCCCCAGTCCGAGGGGCTGAGGGTGTAAGCTTCAAATCAAATTACTTGCAGCTGCACTTTGCTTCAAAGCTCTGGCAGTCCGTACACTGACAAACAGTCGGGTTTGCCTCGTGAGTTCCGACCTTGATTGCTTCAAGCGAACAGTAGTCCTTTGTGCTGTTGTGATGCTTACAGTTTGTTACCGAGCACATAATGCTTTGGTTACAATATGCATTGTTTTCCATAGTATTCATTCTCCTCATTCATTTTTGCGGATTAGCCGCTTTTTATATTGTTTCTGCATTTTGCGGATTTATACCGCACACTTTGAAACATCTGCAATAAAATGTATTGAGGTGAATTACATGAATGTTGTATCGGCTGTTTTTCTTGTTGTTTTTGCCGTAATCGGAATTTGTGCATTTGTCCGTGAATTAACATTTTTTCTCTTTCGTAACAGAAAAAATAATACCGTTATGTTTGTTGCTCCCGTCAGCGGAAAATGTGAAAATGCCGAATATATTTTGCGAAGTGCTGCCGCAAAGGTAAAATGGATAAGCAGAGGAAGAAATGACTGTGTAATTTGCCTTGACTGCGGTATGGACGATGAAACAAAAAGGATTTGCCAAAAAATATGTCGTGACTACGGCTTTGCAAAGCTTTTGACAAAACAGGAATTTTTAAAAATGATAAAGTAAAAATCCAAACGAAATTTAAACAAAAATACTGCCACGGAATATGCCGAGGTTTTATAAGACAGTATGATAAAACTTAATAAACCCAAGACATTGCCATGGCAGTATGAGGCTTTGACTGTAAAAGGTCAAAGCCTTTTTCTTCAATCTCGGATACATCCTTTTGCCGCTTCGGTATAAGCTGTCATTCAAAGCTCGAATCACGGTCACGGAGCTTGTAATAATAATGACCTATCCCTCATCTGCCGATGAATTGATTTTTGACCGGACAAAAATGCTTGTCATAAACGGAGCAGGAAAAATGATTTCGGCTCTGTTTCAATAATCAACCTCTTCTCATCAATCGACAACCCTTTGCCTAAAACAGACAAAACAAACACTTCTTTTGTAATGAGAGAATGTGACAATGCAGATGTAATAATATTTGCATATGGCAGAAGCACAAGCTTTGAGGAAGAAAAGAAGGCTTTTCTCAATGCTTTGACAGAACACTATAATGACAAACTGCACACAATCATTGGCTACCAGTTAATGATAAAATATCTGTTTCATTATAACAATTCACTCCAAAATCGATAAATTTCACAAAAGGTATTGTATCTATGCCAATTTCTTCCGAAATATCCCTTATATTTGTAGAAAATCCATCATCAAATTTTCCACATAAAATTAACAATCCCATAATTGAATCATTTTGATCAAACGAAGATAAAGAAAATAAATACTTATAAATTAGCTCTTGAAGTTGATGTTTTATAACTTGATGTTTTTGACTTAATTTAGCATCCAAGACATAATAAATATCACCAGACGAATTATTTATTTTTATCAAATAATCCGGTGTATAATAACATTTTTTCTTATTCTTACCGGTTCTTGTTATGCCAAAAGACGAACAACGAAATAGTTTAATTTTATTTCTATCTTCTTTTGAAATACCGCTATAAATTTTAGGTTGAAAATAAACAGTTATATTTACATCATTTTTGCAAAAATTGAAAGTGTTATTATAGCGAGTATTTTTATAGTATTTATCTTCAGAATAAGTAAATATATATCCATTTTTAAATTCATATCCATTTGTTATAAATATACTATTTATCTTCAACAAACAATAATATTCATATATTTTGCTTGTAGATATAAAAGAAAGGATAAATTCCTCTTTGGCTAAATTATATCTACCACTATTGAACCACTTATACATGATTTCAAACATCTGTCGGTATTGAATAATATTTTTAAATACATTTGTAAATTCGGGGGCACTTGTTAATTGTATTTTTGAAGTATTAAGTATTTTTTGATAGCTAAAGTATATAACATTAAATTCTGATTGCAATTTAATTATATCGGTTCTATATTTTTCTAGAGCAATTCTGCTTCTTTGATATATAAAATATTTAGATTCAATGTACCCATTAATTTTCCTACATTGTCCAACACTTAACAAACTTTTTTCTACAAGCGATAACATTTCCCCTAGCTCAACTATAATTTTCAATATAAAACCAACAATCACTCGGTTTTCATAGATATCAGTAGTGTATTGAACTGATTTAACTAAAGTTGTTTTAGGTTGAAAAAACTGATTATTAAACTTAATCCCTGAATTTATATTCACTCTTTGTAATTCATCAACATGTGTTGAGATATACACCATGGTGTTTGGAGTAATATCACGCAATTTTTCAAAAGGAGCTATTACATTTTTATTTATCAACTTAGAATAGGGTGAGTTTTTAAAAAGAGGAAATAATGTCTTCAATTTTTCAACTATTTCATTTAGTAATTGGATTTTTGCTTGAACTGAAGTTTCACCATTATCAAATATGCCATTATGAATTCTGTTATTTTTATGTTCTTCATAAAGATAGTTTTCACAATTGTCGTAGATATATTTGATCATAGAATCTATATCTTTATTATAATTTTCTTCTTTAATAAATACAGAGATATAGGGAGAAGTGTATTCAATTTCATTAATAATAACCGATAATCTTACTATACCATAACAACCCAAAAATATTTTTTTACTATTTTGAGGAATTATTTTAATATTATCTCTCCCATTACTTATGACACAGTCAACATCTTCATCGTTAACATACACACTTTCTATGTTTAAAGGTTCATTTAATTTTGAAACAATAGAAAATTCATAATCATAATTGTCATATACACATTGATTAGAATCAATAATATCACTCTCACTGCCCTCATACATAAATAGGGGCAGAGTAAATTCATTTTTTGTATGACACGATATAAACGTTATTGTATAATCACTCATTTAACATTACCCTTATTATAAATATTGACAAAATCCCATATTTCTCTCTTGTTGTTCTTCCATTTTCTTAATTGCGGCTTGAGTTCGAAACAAATGGTTCTCGCTACAAATAGATTTTAATTCAGTAAACAGTTTTTTAAAATCATTAACATTACCGTTTATTTTAGGCAACAATTTTTGAAGAACAGCAAAATCAATTGCAACTTCCTCACCCTGAGCATTATTTCTTTCAGAATCCATAAGTTTTTGAGCAACACTTATATATTTTCTTATGCTCTGCTTTATTCTTGGACTTACTGATAACCCAGCATTATTAAATGAACTATAAATACTATCAAGTACATCAATATAGTCTTTTTTTATCTCATCTACAGTATTTTCTACAAATAAATCTTTTATCTGTTTCCAACTGAATATTTCCTTAAAACCATCCTTCAGGTTGGGTTTATCATCATAATCCATTGCTATTTCAGGTAACTTTATCACCCATGCTCTATCCAACAATCTTGGCGACAACGGTTCAGTTGTCTGATCATTATTAATTGTAGCAAGAAAATGTAATGTTTCGGGGATTTGAATATCTTCATCTTCGCCAATATTTATAGTAAACCTGTCTTTGTTATCATCCGCAATACTCATAAATGCTGCCCAATAATATTCTATCGGACTTAAATTGGCTTCGTCTAAAAGAATGTAAAATGGATATTCCGATTTTTGTTCAGTTTTGCATTCCGCATCTAACAACTTTAGTGCATCATATATTTTACCATTACTTTTATCATATGTTCTGGTTAAAGGATTAAAATAACCTATTAAATCACGTTTTGAAGACCAACCTCTTTCAACAGACACCTCAATAAATCTATTTAGTCCCTTACCATCTCTTTCAAAAAGGTTTAAGCCTAAACTATAACCTAAAATATTACATATACTGGTTTTTCCTGTCCCCGGATTACCTGCAAAAATAGTTAAAAAACTTTGGGAAACACATATGAAAATATTGATAATATCATTACGCTCATACTTTCGATAATTTTGGATACCGTTTACTAAGTAATTAATCGCTTCTTCTTTTTCAAGTTTATTTACAGATCCATTTAATTCCTTAGTTTCAGATGCTATAGATTCATAATTGCTTTGATTTTTAGATTTTTGCAATTCAGTAACCTTATCAAGCATGACACTTGCTACATAAGGATTAAATACTACATCTGCTTCCGATGCATCACTCAATGCATTTTTAACTTTCTGTCGTAAACTTCTCAATTCAATCTCTAACTCACTTTTTTCAGCAATACGATCTTTTATAATGCTTTTGTTCTCATTCACTTTTGCCTCTATTTTTTTTAACTCTTCTTTTTTACTTTTTATATCTTTCTCAATGTCCTCAGTATTCTTATATTTTTCAATAATAAGATCTTTTTCTTTGAGCTTATCTCTTAATTTTTGAAATTCTTCTTCTTTTTCTTTTGTTAAATATTCATCTGAATGAATGGATTCTGCACGTTCATTAAGTTCCATATTATGTTTTTTTAATTCATCAATCTCGCCATTCAATCTATCAGAAAGTTCTGTCAATTCTTTAACTTTTGCGCCCATATCTTTATACTTTTCACTACTAATCAATAGCTTTTCAAAAGATGAATAAATTTCAGCATTATTTTTTAATACTTCTTCATTCAACAGATTATTAATTAATTTTTTTTGTGATGAAGAAAGATTTCGCAAATTTGAAAATAACTTTTCAGACTTTTCAATACGCTCTTCGCGTATTTTTTCTGGCAAAGTATCACCAAAAAATTTTGAATACTTAACGAGTTTCTTTAATATTTCACTATAATTATCCCTATCCGAGTTTATTGTAAAAGTATATATTTTACCCAATTCTTCAGCTAATACATTTTCTGGAATTAAATCCTCATAAGTAAAGTCTTTTGAAAGAAAAGCTATATCTATTTCCTTAACATCAGGAGAATAACCATAATCAAATCCATCATTACAAGCAATTCTTTCAATATTTGCATCAATGTATTTATGCAAATAAGGATCTCTACTATTTATTAATTCAGGTCTCACATATTTTTGAAGATCATAAGATCTTTCTTCAATTAGATACGGTCCATAAAGTTTATCATTATATAATAACAACGCCTGTGTTTTAGGATCATAATCTTCATTTATTAATATATTACCCTCCACAAAGTTTTCTTCTATATCAGAAGAAGTGGGAGTAACTACTCTATAAACATTAATTTTTTCAATTGGAATAATTATATCGTTTAGCTTTGTTCCAGTAGTAATTATTTTTTGAAGATCAATCTTTTTTTGCACATTTTCATTAGGATTATCTTCTAAATACTCATCATCAATTTTTAGCACGAACAAATTATTAAAATATTTGCCATTATTATCAACATTCAATTTTTCTAAAAACGATCCCGATTCTTCATAATGCTTATAACTCAAGTTAATTTTACCGTGTTTAGGATACCTTTCTGAAACATTTTCTACTTTATGTAATTTTTCATCAACAAGTTCGTATTCAGGTTTAAAATTATAAAAGGTAATTTTCTTTTCAATATAACCAATGTAGTATTTCATATTCTTTTCATCCTTTTTCAATGTTTTACTTGTATTGGACTGAGTATTTATTAAATCTGCGATAGAACTATCAGAAACTTCCCTTTGCTCTATGACAGTTTTTTCTGCTATTGTTTTAAAAAATTCAATCAACTTTGTTTTATAAGGTGGCTTACAATATTTAAAAATAATATAACTTATAAGATAAATATAATTATCTTTATTTATATCTTTAACAGCTTGTTCATAGTTTTCATAGGAAAGCAATCTAATATTTGAATTATAATAATTATAACACGAATCTATTAGTAACAATACATAATCGTCATTAATATTATAATCTATTAAATTAATAAGTCGTTCCACTTTTTCTTTACTGCTAAGTTTTTTAAAATGCTTTGTATTAATGAGTTTTGTAGCTCTCGGGTACTGTCTTTTTCGTGCAAATACAAACTGACTCACAATCCCATCTAAATCATCCGACGGGATTGTTTCAAAAAAAGCAAGTAACATTTCATTAATATATCTATGATTATCCATATTACTATCACCCTTAGATTAAAGTCTGATTTCATAATAGCACAATCTGATGTAATTTTCAACATATTTGTAACTATTATTAAAAATAATATGTTAATTTGTACATCTTTATTTTTTATAATTAAGTTTGGTGGAGGTATGTCGTTCCGAACTCCCTTCAAGGTATAAAAATCCGATTAGAATGGGAGTTTTTTGGTATATGGTGGGTTATTCTGTGTACGGTTATATGATTTATATTGAAGCATTTTTTACTACATAAATGATTATCGTTTTGTCTAAAACACCGCATAGATATGGGAATTATCATAAACAGAAAAAGTCACGACTGCATATGCAATCGTGACCGAGTTGGTGGAGATGAGGGGAATCGAACCCCTGTCCGAAAAAATCTTGCCAAGGGTTTCTCCGAGCGCAGTTGGTGTTTTAAATCTCCCTCGGTGCATCGCCCATCAACAGGCTATGCACTTTGGCAGCTCCTAAGCTGTGACAGGGTTCGGAGCGCTCCCCTGTTCACATTTACCTCTAATCGACGCCCCTTACACAGCCGAGGTACTCTGTGCAGGAACGAGCAGCACTCAGGCTGCTAAAGCAACTGTTTTGTTGTCAGTTAATTTTAAAGTTGCGGATTTTATGGCGGTTCCGCACCGCCGCTCGCTTACCAAGGTTTGAAATCCCCGTCGAAACCTTTACATCCCCATATTCAATTTAAAAATTTTATATTGAAAACCTGTATTCGGTAACAGGCTTATCAAGTATTTTTTCACAACAGACAAGACAACATTCAATATGCTTTGTATTTGGCTTAATCGGTGAATATAATAGTGCAGTATTCAAATTATTATCATTTGGAACATCAATAGCAAGTGCAGCAACACCGTCATCGACAGCCAAACCGCCCATACCCTTGAAAGGTTTGTCAAGCTCATCAAAAAGGCAGAACATCACTGAGATTTCATCGTCACACAAATACTCAACATACGGAAACACAATATCATTTTTGAAAAATTCCTTCATTTCGGAATCTTCGGCTGAATTCAAAAGTTTAAGATTTTTAATCACAATCTGATTTTCGCCGTCAAAAATTTCAATCGGAATATTTACTTCCTTGCCAACTTCAAGGCTGAGTTTTGCTAACGGATAATCTGTCTTTTGATATTTTGAAAATATTATTTCAACATTCTTTGTCAAATCAAGCAAAGACAAATCATCAATCTTATTCTCAAGTTCAATAAAGTTTATGAACAGAGAATCAAGAGGAGCGTCGAAAAGCCTGTCGCTCTTCCAACCGAGTTTCATAAACTCTGAGATGATATATGACTTTGTTAATTCGCAACATTCAAGCGTTTCACCGCATACTGAATCAAAGTCAAAACGCTGTCCGTCAATTACAATTGCTGAAAAATCATCGGACAAATCAGAATTATTTTTCTTTTCAAGAATAACATTTTCTCTCAAAGTCAAATCTTCACAGCAAATATCATCTTTGGAACAATTGAAATTCAACAGAACAAGCTCGGTTTTATCGGACGAATTTGCAAAGCCAAGCACGGAATAATCGGTATCAAAGGCAGAAAAGTCCCGTCCGATTAAAGCAAAATCGCTGTATTCCGAAATATTTTCGTACAAGCTACGCAAACTCATAATAACACCAAACTATCTTCTCTGTTCTTTAATGGCACGCTCCATATCACGCTTTGCGGAGCGTTCTGCCATATCGGCACGCTTATCGTATAGCTTTTTACCTTTGCAGAGTCCAACCTGAAGTTTTACCTTGCTATCCTTGAAATACAGACTAATCGGGATAAGTGAATATCCCGTCTGCTTAACCGTGCCGTAGAGCTTTAAAATCTCTTTTTTGTGCATAAGAAGTTTTCTCACACGCATCGGATCACGGTTAAAGATGTTTCCCTGTTCGTAAGGAGAAATGTGCATTCCGTTGACAAAAATTTCGCCGTCAACAATTGAACACCAGCTGTCCTTGAGATTTACTCTGCCGGCACGCAAGGATTTTACTTCCGTACCGCAAAGCTCAATTCCGGCTTCATAGGTTTCCTCGACAAAATAATCGTGTCTTGCCTTTTTGTTCTGAGCAATCGTTTTCATATTTGCCACCGCACATCCTCCTTTCTACTGTGGAATACAAGATTATACTACTGTTTTGACAATTTGTCAATAGTTTAAATCAAGAAATTAAATTTCATTTCTGCCCTCAAGAGCCTTTGCAAGGGTGTATTCATCGGCATATTCAAGGTCACCGCCAACGGGGATACCGTAGGCAAGTCTTGTCACCTTTACACCAAGCGGCTTTAAGAGCTTTGAAATATACAGAGCCGTTGCATCGCCCTCAACGGTCGGGTTGGTTGCCATAATGACCTCCTCAACCGATTCCTCGTTAAGCCTTGCAAGCAGTTCTTTTATTGTAAGGTTGTCGGGACCGATATCGTTAAGCGGTGAGATTGAACCGTGGAGAACATGATAAACACCCTTAAATTCGTGGGTATTTTCAATAGCGGTAGCATCTCTCGGAGTTTCAACAACGCAGATAACGGAATGATCCCTTGCGGGATTTGCACACACGGGACAAAGGTCTTTGTCTGTAAGATTACAGCATTTACTGCAATAGTGAATTTTTGTGTGGGCATCCATTACCGCACCTGCAAGCTGTTCTGCTTCTGTTTTTGACAGATTGAGAACATAATATGCAAGTCTTTGAGCGGTTTTGTTACCGATTCCCGGCATTCTTTCAAACTGCTCCACCAAATTTTCAAGCGGAGCAACATTATATCCCGACATAATCAGAACATTCCCGGAATGTTAAGTCCGCCCGAGATTGTTTCCATTTTGTCCTCTTTTTCCTTAGCGGCTGCTCTGATTGCCTCATTTGCGGCTGCCATAACGAGGTCTGAGAGCATTTCTACATCCTCGGGATCAACAACTTCGGGTGAAATCTCAACCTTTGTGAGTTCCATTTTGCCTGTTACTGTAACCTTAACTGCACCGCCGCCGGCTGTTGCCTCATACTCTTTTGTTTCGAGTTCCTTTGATGCGGCCTCCATATCATCCTGAAGTTTCTGAGCCTGACGGGCAAGCTGCTGAATGTTGTTTGCTCCGCCGCTGCCGTAACCCTTTGGTAATCTTGCTTTCATAATTTTATCTTCCTTTCGGTTATTCTTGTGTTATTATTACATCGCTTCCCTGCAAGCTTTCAATAAGCTTGTCAACGGGATCGGTTTTTTCTTCTTGTTTTGCACTCGGTCTTTTATACGGACCGAGATTATAGTGCTGACCTGTTGTTTCTAAAATAAGCTGACGGATTTCCTGTCGTCTTTCGTTATTTTTGAGAAGTTCAAAAGCCATTTCATTATCTGTGTCAATCAGCAAATATTTTCCGCTTGTGTAGGCGGCAGAATTTGCAAATGCCGCCGCAATTGCCCTTGAAACAGGTTTCATATTGTTGACTACCTCTGCCCAATCGGGAAAAGGCTGTGCGTTATTATAGATTGCATCAAGGTCAACGCTCTGTCTTTGAGCTGTTTTCTTAGGCTTTTGCTGTGCAGAAACGGGTTGTTCCTGTATTGGCTGAACGGGCTGTTTCGGTGTCGGCATCTCAACAGGAGGCGTCGGAATTACCGGCTCGTCCTTTATTTTTTCCGAAACAGATTTTGTTTCCTGTGACTTTTCGGGTTCTGCATTTTGAACCTCGGGTTTTGGAGTTTCACTCTGAACAGACTGCGGTACAGTTTGCACCTGTTCGGGAACATAGTTCACCTTTATTCCCTTTTTAACTGCCTTTTCAAGGGCGGTTACCCTTGCGGTCAAAGCCTCAATTGTACCGTCAAGCTCAGCCGATGACAGCTTTACAACCGCCATTTCAAGCTCTGTTCTGTCGCCTGTTCCCCTGCCCATATTCTGATATGCCTTTGAAAGCACATCCATATAGTAAACAATATCGGCAAGTGAGAGGTAATCCGACTGCGTTTGAGCCTGTTCAAACTCATCGTCAGCCATAATCACGATATCCCTCGGATTTTTTACCGACTTTATGAGCATAAGCGTTCTGAAATGCGAAAGCAATTCATCGCAAAGCCTTGCCATATCCTTGGACTCACCGTAAAGCCTGTCAACAATTTCAAGTGCCTTTGCTGTGTTCTTATTGATTACACAATTAGAAAGCTCAAAAAGATATGTCTTTCTCGCAAGTCCTGCGGCACTGCGAACAACATCTTCATCAATTTCCGAGCTGATTGCAATGCATCTGTCAAGAAGCGAAAGAGCATCTCGCAACGCACCGTCAGCAACAGATGCGGCAAGCATTGCGGCACTGTCGCTCAGTGTCACGCCCTCCTGATTTGCAACATAGAGCAGTCTGTCTGCTATTGCACGGGGTGGGATTCTGTGAAAATCGAAACGCTGACAGCGTGACAGAATTGTCTGCGGAAGCTTGTGGACCTCGGTAGTTGCCAGAATGAATATGACATGTTCGGGAGGTTCTTCAAGCGTTTTGAGCAAGGCATTGAATGCCTCGGTTGTGAGCATATGAACCTCGTCAATGATGTAAACCCTGTATTTGCACTTTGCGGGCTTGAACTGAACCTCGTCAATAATCTGACGGATATCGTCAATTTTTCTGTTGGATGCGGCATCCATTTCGACAATGTCGAGGATACTGCCGTCGTCAATTCCCTTGCAGATTTCACATTCACCGCAGGGATTTCCGTTTACGGGATGAAGGCAATTGACTGCCTTCGCAAGAATTTTAGCACAGGTAGTTTTGCCCGTACCTCTTGAACCCGTAAAAAGATATGCATGGTTAAGACGGTTGGTGCTGATTTCGTTTAAAAGAGTTGTGGTTATGTGTTCCTGTCCCGAAACATCGGCAAAGGTTTTCGGTCGCCACTTTCTATAGAGTACCTGATACAAAAATTCACCCCGCAATCAACAAAAAATGCAAGCCGTCAGCCGAAATAACGGCAATCGTACAAATGAGTGAACGACAGACTTACTGCATCGCATCGGCAATACTGCTTAATGCTGCTCGGTTCCCCGCCTGACATGATTCACAGACCCCAATCGTACAGGGCCTGTCGCTCACTTAATTGCACGCTTTTTGACTTCTTGCAATTCTGAACTAAATTATTCATTTCTTTGTTCGTAAAAAGAAATATATTGTACAAAAGAACACCATTGCAAGACAAGCTGATTGTTCAGTCTGCTTTACAACGAGCTTATTATACCATAACCGATTAATAAAATCAATAGGTTTTGGTTATTTTTATTGTTTGCAGTCACAGAAAGATATCGTATATTTTGCAACGGCAAACCTTGTTCACCGTTGCAAATGAATACACATTTTTGATTAAATCATAAGTTATGTGAATAAACAAAATGTTACATCAATGTGGGCGTACAATGAACGCCCCTACAGCATAGACTGCATAAACACTTGCAATTTTGCACTCGGGCATAATATGCTGTTTATTATGCAATCTATCTTCACGAATTTAGAACGGCGGCTTGCCGTCAATTTTTAATTTGCTAAGATTTCTCTTGCGACGAATACACCGCCGGCGCTGGCATGAGAAAGTGAATGTGTAACGCCGCTGCCGTCACCGATGATATAAAGTCCCTTGTGGGGCGACTCAAGATGCTCGTCAACATCAACTTCCATATTATAGAACTTGACCTCAACACCGTAGAGAAGTGTGTCATCGTTGGCTGTGCCGGGGGCAATTTTGTCAAGAGCATAAATCATTTCAATGATACCGTCAAGGATTCTCTTTGGAAGCACAAGACTCAAATCGCCCGGTGTTGCATCAAGAGTCGGAACAACAAGTCCTTCTTTGATTCTGCTCGGATTGCTTCGGCGACCTCGAATCAAATCACCGAAACGCTGAACAATTACACCTCCGCCCAGCATATTGCTAAGACGGGCAATGCTTTCACCATAACCGTTGCTGTCCTTGAAAGGCTCTGAAAAATGCTTGCTGACGAGGAGTGCAAAGTTTGTGTTCTCTGTCTGCTTTGCCTTGTCTTCATAGCTGTGACCGTTTACTGTGATAATACCGTTTGTGTTTTCGTTTACAACGCAACCCTTCGGATTCATGCAGAATGTACGCACATTGTCCTCGAACTGTTCTGTGCGGTAAACAATCTTGCTTTCGTAGAGTTCGTCTGTGAGGTGTGAAAAGATTGCGGCAGGGAGCTCCACACGAACACCGATGTCTACACGGTTCGACTTTGTGGGAATATTAAGGTTATGACAAACATGTTCCATCCACTTGCTGCCGCTTCTGCCGACTGAAACAATGCACTTTTTGCACTCATAATTTTCATCGGCTGTGTCAACAAGATAACCTTCCTTATCATTACCGTTCTTGAGTTCAACATTTTCAACAGGTGTATCAAAATAGAAATCAACCTTGTTTTCAAGGTAATCATAAAGATTTTTAAGCACAATGTAGTTGATGTCCGTACCGAGATGACGGACTGATGCGTCAAGAAGATTAAGCTTATTCTGTAAACAAAGTTTCTTAAAGCTTGTGCCTGCTGTGGAATAAAGCTTTGTACCCTCTCCGCCGAACTTCATATTGATTTTGTCAACATATTCCATAAGCTCAATGGCTTTTTTCTTGCCGATATGTTCGTAGAGCGTGCCTCCGAAATCGTTTGTTATGTTGTACTTGCCGTCCGAAAACGCACCCGCACCGCCGAAACCGCTCATAATGGAACAGGTTTTGCATGAAATGCAATTTTTAACTTTGTCACCGTCAATCGGACATTTTCTCTTTTCAAGAAGATGACCTTTTTCAAATACGGCAACCTTTATTTCAGAGTTGTTTGTTACAAGCTCATATGCAGAAAATATTCCACCCGGACCTGCTCCTACAATAATAACATCGTACTTTTTCATTATCATTTTCTCCTTTATTTGTTGTGGGTAACATTTAAGGGCAATAAAAAAACCGCCAAAACATAATACTACGCCCCTTAACGGGGATTATAGTAAACTGTTTAAGGCAGTTTGTAGAAACACCCGTCCGTATTACGGGCTTATACAATCCAACTTCTGCACACGGCAGAAAATTGTTCTGATAAAAGTCATCAAAACCTTGGTTATTGTAACAAATAACATCACAATTGTCAACAAAAAAACGCAAAAATTTAAAATCTGTTATTTTTCCTTTATCGCATAAAAACTACACAACAATTATGTTACCCGACAAATGCTTAAATATTATTCAATCTTTTCGGCAACCTCACCAAGACGCTTGTAGATGCTGTTTTCGGGAACATAACCTCTTACAAACGAAAGTGGATAGATGTTGGTGTTTCTGCCGATTACCGAACCGGGGTTAAGAACGCTGTTGCAACCTACCTCTACATGGTCACCGAGCATTGCGCCGAACTTTTTAACATTTGTGTCAACCTTATCGCCGTCGCAAAGAACAGTTACAAGGCTCTTGTCACTCTTGAGGTTTGATGTGATTACACCTGCGCCTGTGTGTGACTTGTAGCCAAGAATACTGTCACCGATGTAGTTATAATGCGGAGTCTGAACACCGTCAAAAAGAATTGAATTTTTAAGCTCTGTTGAGTTGCCCACAACTGCGCCCCTGCCGACAATTGCATTGCCTCTGATAAAAGCACACTGTCTGATTTCGGCATCTTCGCAGATAATGAGCGGTCCGCCGAGATATGCGGAGTCAAAAACCTTTGCACTTTTTGCAACCCACACATTTTCTCCCCTCTGCTCGTAGATTTCGGGATCAAGAGTTTTTCCGAGTTCAATAATAAATTCGCTGATTTTCGGAAGAGCCTCCCACGGATAATCAACGGTTTCAAGCAAGGGCTTTGCAATAGTCCTGCTGTAATCAAACAGATTTTTTGCCAATAATTTTTCGTTTTCCATTTTTTAAATTTACTCCCAATATATATTGTTCTTTTAAAGAATTTTACAGTTTTATACCTCAACAAAGAACAGCCAGTAACCGCTTGCGTCCTTTCCCGCAACAAACTCAACTCCTCCGCTTATGTACTTTGAAAATACATAGCTTTTACCGTTCTGAGGATTTGTCACGGTGGCACAACTGCCCTCATGAATCCAACGCTCGTTGAAAACATTAATTCCCTTGATGAGAAAAGCCTCTTTTGAGGTTTTGCCGACAAATCTGTAATTTTTCATAAAATCAGCCTTCTTTAACCTTTTGCGGTGACAGCCTGTTGTCAAGACCTGTCTTTTTAAACACAAGCACAACAACAACGGCACAAATCACACCGAGTAACATTCCGCAGAGAACATCTGACGGATAATGAACATAGTTATAAAGTCTTGAGAACACAATCAAAAGTGCAAGCACAAGTGCAGGAATTCCGAATCGTTTGTCCTTGATGAGCATAACGGTTGCCGCCGCAAGTGACGAACAGCTGTGTCCCGACGGAAAGCTGCTGCCTGACGGAATGGCTATGTTAAGCCCAAAGTCGGGATTCAACTCAGACGGTCTTGCTGAATAATCGATATTCACCATAAACGGCCGTGGTCGGTTTATAAGATTTTTTATTCCGATTTCACCGACAAGAAAGCCGATTGCCATTGCAACAAGCATCATAACTCCCATTGAGCGAGTTTTTTTAAAAATTATAAACACAATGCCGACTGCAATCCAGAAAAGTCCCATTTCACCAATATAGCTGAAAAAAGCCATAATCGGATCAAGAAAAGAGCATTTAAATGTGTTCTGAATAAATTCAAGAACCGAGGTGTCAAATGATTGAATCATATCAAAGAATGACATATCATTTTCCTTTCATAGTATCATTATAACAACCAAAAAACAGAATGTCAAATTAAATAAATTTTAAGTTATTCACATTCATATTTTGCAAGTTTAGCATAAAGTGCTTCGTCAACAACAGCCTCAACCGAAAGTCCTTCGGCAACATATTCTTCATAAATGAGAGTGCCTTTGTTGCGGATTTCATTTGCAAGACCTGCCTGTGCAAACGGCAGAAGAATTTTTACTCTTTTCATTCTGACGGGAAGATTGTTCTCAATTGCATTAAGAAGTTCGTCTATACCCGTGCCGTTCTTTGCGCTTATGCGAACACAGGCTTTAAAGTCCTGCGCAAGCATAGTTTCGTCAAGCAAATCGCACTTGTTGAGAACGGTTATAATCGGTGTGTCACCGCAACCGAGGGATTCAAGCAAGTCGGTTGTAACCTGCATATGTGTTCTTGCCTCGTCACTTGATGCGTCGCATACATTTAGAATAATATCCGACTGTGCCGCCTCTTCAAGGGTTGAGCGGAATGCTTCAACAAGGTGGTGCGGAAGTCTGCGAACAAGACCTACCGTGTCAATCATCATAACGGTTACACCGCTCGGAAGCTTCAACGCTCTTGAGGTGGGATCAAGCGTTGCAAAAAGCTTGTCCTGTGCAAGCACACCTGCGTTCGTAAGGCAGTTCATAAGAGTTGACTTGCCTGCGTTTGTGTAGCCGACAATCGCACAGGTTATTACACCGTCTTTTTTTCTGCGTGAACGCAACATCTGACGATGCTTTTCAAGGTCGGAAAGCTCTTCTTTCAGGCTTTCAATTCTTCTGCGGATATGTCGTCTGTCGGTTTCAAGCTTTGTTTCACCCGGACCTCTTGTGCCGATACCGCCGCCGAGTCTTGACATTGCGATACCTTTGCCCGTAAGTCTTGGGAGCATATATTTAAGCTGTGCAAGCTCAACCTGAAGCTTACCCTCTTTTGACCTTGCTCTCTGGGCAAAAATATCGAGAATAAGCGTCGTTCGGTCAATTACTCTGACATCTGTTTCAGCCTCGATATTTTTAATCTGTGTCGGAGAAAGCTCGCTGTCGAACACAAGCAAATCTATCTCCTGCGATTCGCAGATTTCAGCAATCTCGGCAAGCTTGCCTGTGCCGACAAAAGTACCCTTTTCAATTTTTTGCAGATTCTGCGTTACCGACAAAACGGGATCTGCCCCCGCACTTTTTACAAGTTCAAAAAGTTCGTCAAGTGACGCCTGTGCGTCATATTCGCCCGTGTCAACACTGACGAGCAATGCACGGGTAATTTTTTCTTCGTTACTTTTAAGCTCCATAAAATCCTCACTTGAAGTTATTTATTCATCTTTTGTCAAAACAGGTTTTCATATCCTCATCCGTGATTTTTCGGATAGGCTTGCACGGATTTCCCACAGCTACGCAGTCGGACGGAATATCCTTTACAACAACGCTTCCGCCGCCGATTACAACATTACTTCCGATTGTGACGCCCGGCATGACCTGAACTCCTCCGCCAATCCACACATTGTCGCCGACGGTAATCGGATAGGCATATTCAAAGCCTGCATTTCTTCTCGGATAATCAACAGGATGACCTGCCGTGTAAAATCCGCAGTTTGGTGCAACAAAAACATTGTCGCCGAATTTCACCTTTGCACAGTCGAGAATCACCATATTGTGGTTTGAATAAAAATTTTCACCGAGTTCGATATTGTAGCCGTAGTCGCACCAGAACGGAGCGGTAATGCAGAAATTTTCCTTTGTACTGCCGACAATTTTCTTTATAAGAATTTTTTGATTCTCTTCATCTTCAAACGGAAGATTGTTGTACTCTCTGCAAAGATTTTTAACCGAACAGCGTTCGTTACAAAGCTGTTTGTCGCCCATTGGATTATACATCTGCGAATTAAGCATTTTTTCTTTTTCAGTCATAATTTTCTCCGTTAATCCGTTAATAAATCACATAACAAAATTTACATAACAACGCTTATTATATTATAATCTCACCTTCAATACAAGTAAATCCAAAAATTAATTTACTTTTCAACTGACAACAAAATTCAATTTAAAAATTCATAGGGAGGATAATGGGACAGCAGGCTTTTGTATAATATAGTTACATTGAAAATATCAATGAAATTTGCAGAAAAAACGATTAAATTATGAGATTCCGTTTTGATTTGAGGAGGAATTATTATGGAAGAAAAAAGAAAAACCGTCACATCAACCGAAGTAAAACGCAGATACAACCAAAAAGTTTACAGTCAAATTTCATTCTCCGCCCCCAAGGAACTTGTTGAGGAATTCAGAGGGATATGCAGAAATATCGGAATTTCACAGGCAAGTGTTTTCAAAAAGTTTATCGCCGATTTTGTTGAAAAGTACAGATAAAATCAAAACCACTCGTTGAACGGATGGTTGCAGTCTGCAGAAAAGCCCGAAATTCAAGCTGACCGAATTTCGGGCTTTTTATTTTTTGGTTTTAAAATTTTTTCAACCTGCTGTTTCAATTTGCAAAAAATTTTAAGAATATATATTCAAAGAAATAAAATTGTGGTATAATGATGAAGAGTATATACAAGGTATGTACAGGCAACACAGGTTGTCTTTAATTAAGGAAGTGGCAAAATGAAAAAACTATTTACTATTATTGTGTGCAAGGTTCTGAAATTTGTCGGAGGATTGCTCGGCAAGGGCAGCAGTCTGCCGGGACAGATTGCGCTTAAGCTCTGCCCCGATATTCTCGGACGAATTGAGCTGCCGAAATATATTGTTGCCGTAACAGGCAGTAACGGCAAGACATCTACCGTTGAGATGATTGCACATATTCTTTGTGAAAGCGGCAAAAAAGTTGCCTGGAACAAAGAGGGTTCTAACCAGATTGAGGGCGTTACAACTCTTATTCTCGGCAGTTGTACTCTTTCGGGCAAGGTTAAATCGGATATTCTTCTCATTGAAAGTGACGAACGCTTTGCAAAATATACATTCAAATACATCACACCGACCCATTATGTTATCACAAACCTTTACCGTGACCAGCTCACACGAAACGGTCATCCGGAATGGGTTTACAATGCCGTAAAGGATAGTATTCATCCCGAAACTCAGCTTATTCTTAACGCCGACGATCCGCTTGTTTCGTGCTTTGGCTACGGCAGGGATAATGTTGTGTGGTTCGGTGCAGGCAATCTCCCGACCGATACAAAGGAGTTTGTCGGTGTTTATAATGACGGTGCATATTGTCCTCACTGCAAATCTCCTATGACATATTCAAGCTATCACTACGACCACATCGGCAACTATGAATGCCCTAACTGCGGTCTTAAAAGACAGGATACAAGCTACACAGTTACATCTGCCGATCTTGAAAAAGGCGAAATTACAATCAACAATAAGTACAAGATTGAACTTACGCTCAAATCGCTTTATAATGTTTACAATTTGCTTGCGGCATTTACCGTTGCGTCAATCACAGGTGTTGACGGCAACACAATTGCAAAGAGCCTGAGCAATTATGTTCTTAAAAACTTCCGTGTTGTAACATTCACGCTCGGAAACAGAAAAGGTACGCTTGTTACATCAAAACATGAAAACAGCATTTCGTACAATCAGTCACTCAAGCTTGCCGCATCCGACAAGGATAAGTGCGATGTTTTGATTATTGTTGACGCAGTCAGCAGAAAGTATTTTACAAGCGATGTTTCATGGCTTTGGGACATCAACTTTGACCTTCTCAAAAGCGACAATGTAAAGAACATTGTGCTTGCAGGAACATATTGCAACGACCTTGCAACAAGATTTTCTTTCTCAAAAGTTGACAGAAACAAAATCAAGGTTATCAAGGACATTGAAGAAGCCGTTGATTATCTTGACAATGACCGCAAAGAAAAGATTTATGTAATTACCTGTTTCTCAGACAAGGGTAAATTTCTTGAAAAGGTAAAGGTGGACTGATTATGAAAATTCTTCATTTGTATCACGATATAATGAACCTGTACGGAGAATATGCCAATGTTTCTGCGCTTGAAAGAATGCTTGAAAAGAGCGGTGTAAAATTTACAACCGACAGGCTTACCCTGTTTGACAATGCCGACCTGGGTGATTACGATTTTATCTACATCGGTTCGGGTACAGAAAAAAATCAGAAGCTTGTTTTGCAGGATTTTAAAAAGTACAAGGATTTTCTTGTTGAATACATCAACAGCGGCAAGGTAATTCTTATGACGGGCAACTCGTTTGAAATGCTCGGAAAAACAATTACAGACTCTGACGGCAAGGTTTTTGACGGACTCGGGATTTATGATTTTACAGTTACCGAGCAGAACAAACGCAGAATTACAGGCGATATTGTTTATACATCTGACATTCTCACAAAACCGATTGTCGGCTTTGTAAACAAGTGCAGTGAAATTAAAGGTATTGAAAATCATCTTTTCACCGTTAAACACGGACTCGGTGACTACGAAAACGCAAAAGCAGAGGGTTTGAAGGACAAGAACCTTTTTGCTACTCATGTTACAGGTCCTATTATGATTAAAAATCCGCATTTTCTTGAATACATTGCTTTGCAGATTTCAAAAAATACGGATGGCTTCAAGCCGTGTACGGATTACCTTGACTATGAAAGAGCGGGCTACGAAATTACTCTCGGTGAACTCACAAAAAGATTTGAGGAGTAAGTTTTAATGAACAACGACAATCTTCTTCAGCTTGAGGGAGCAATTGAAAGCGTGGTTTTCCGAAACGATGAAAACGGCTACACGGTAATTGAGCTTGCTGATGGTGACGATTATTTGACCGCTGTCGGAATTATGCCACAGGTGTCGTCGGGTGATGTTGTAAAGCTTACCGGCAAATATACAAATCATCCGAGCTACGGCAGACAGTTTGCCGTGCAGATTTGCGAAATCAGCAGACCTACCGAGGCGGCTGATATTCTGCGTTATCTGTCATCCGGAGCTATCAAGGGAATCGGCATTCAGACCGCACAAAGGCTTGTAAAGGAATTTGGCGAGGCAACGCTTGATGTGCTTGAAAATCAGCCCGAAAGAGTTGCAATGCTGAAAGGAATTTCTTCGCAAAAAGCCGAAGATTTTTCAAAGCAGTTAAAGCAGAACACAGGCGTGCGAACACTCATGCTTTTTCTCGGTGAGTACGGAATTTCAAACACCGCATCGGTCAAAATTTTCAACGCTTACGGTCCGAGCTGTGTCGATTTAATCAAGAAAAATCCGTACATTCTCTGTCAGGGCGATTTTGGAGTATCGTTTGAGAGTGCGGATTTTATTGCTAAAAAAGAAAAATTAGAACCCGATTCAAATGTCCGTATGCGTGCAGGAATCGTACACATTCTTCATCACAATGAGCGAAACGGTCACACCTGTCTGCCAAAGGAAAAGCTGCTGAAGGTTTCAACCGATTTTCTCGGAATTGACGGTGAAAAGGTTTCGGAGTGCATGGAAGAAATGCTGTTTGACCGTTCGCTTATCGAAGATAAGATTGACGGCAAAAAATTTGTGTTTCCCCCCAATGTTCACCTCTGCGAAATGTACATAGCGTCAAGAATAAAAATGTTGCTTAAATTTCCGTCAGAAAAAATTAAAAACATTGACAAGGCGATTGAAAAATGTGAAAAAGAGGACGGAATCGAATATGCCGATTTGCAAAAGAAAGCAATCACTATGGCACTTACCGAGGGTATGCTCGTTCTGACGGGCGGTCCCGGTACAGGAAAAACGACAACCCTCAATGCTATAATAAAAATAATGAAAGCAAACGGCAAAACCGTTTTGCTTTCTGCCCCCACAGGCAGAGCAGCTCAACGAATGAGCGAGCTCACGGGCGATGAGGCAAAAACTCTGCACAGACTGCTTGAGGTCAGCTGGGATAAACATGACAACCCCGTTTTCAACAAGAACGAACGCAATCAGCTTAAATGCGACGCATTGATTGTTGACGAGGTTTCAATGGTGGACGCATTCATTATGGAAAGCGTTATGAGAGCGCTTTCCACAGGATGCAGACTTATTCTTGTAGGCGACTCCGACCAGCTCCCCTCCGTAGGTCCGGGTAATGTGCTCGGCGATCTTATCGAAAGCGGACTTATTCCCGTTGTACGGTTGAATGAAATTTTCCGTCAGGCACAGCAGAGCCTTATTGTCACAAACGCACATAAGATTGTGAACGGTGAAATACCCATTCTTAATTCCGCCGACAAAGACTTTTTCTTTCTTCAAAGGAACAATAAATCAGAAGTTTCAGCGGTAATAGCTGACCTTTGTGCAAATCGTCTGCCAAAGGCATACGGATATTCTCCGTTTGAAAACATTCAGGTGCTTGCTCCGTCCAAAAAAGGTGAACTCGGAACTGCCGAGCTTAACCACAAATTGCAGGCGGCGCTAAATCCGAAGGATGACGATAAGGCGGAAATCACAATCGGTTCAAAAACCTTTCGTACAGGCGACAAGGTTATGCAGATAAAAAACAACTATGATATTCGCTGGTTTCGTGAAAACGGCGAAACGGGTGAAGGAATTTTCAACGGTGACATAGGAATCATCACAAAGATTGACAGAAAGACAAAATCGCTTGTCGTTAAATTTTTTGACAAGATTGCAAGATACACCTTTGAATTTGCGGGCGATCTTGATTTTGCCTACGCAATCACGGTGCATAAAAGTCAGGGCAATGAATTTGACGCAGTTATTATACCGATGTTTTCAGGCCCTCCTCAGCTTTACTACAGAAATCTGCTCTACACCGCTGTTACAAGGGCGAAGAAAACGCTTGTGCTTGTCGGCAATCCGTCAACCGTTGAATATATGGTAAACAATAACCGCCGTACAAAACGGTACAGCGGTCTTAAAGAATTTTTACTGAGAGATGACACACTTTATTAAGAAAGTTTTCGGCACGATAAAAGGATTTTTCTTTACGGTTCGTTGTCCGTACTGCGGAAGGGTTATTGAACCGAACAAAAGCTGTTGCAACAAATGCAGAAAAGAATTCCCCGAAATGCCGCTTGTACGATACGCAACGGGAGGGTACATCTGCACCTCTCCTTTCCCCTATGACGGAATTTTCCGCAGAGCAGTTCTTAACTTTAAGTTTCACAACTGCGGTGCATATGCCGAATTACTTTCACACGAAATGGTTCGTTCAATAAAAGATGTTTACCGTGACAGAAAATTTGACCTTGTCACCTGTGTGCCGATGCACAAGGATACTCTCAGAGAGCGTGGATACAATCAGGCTGAGTTGCTTGCAAAGGAATGTGCAAGGCTTCTCGGCATTGAGTATGCCGACCTGCTTGTCAAAACAAAGAAAAATAAAACCCAGCACAGCATAAAAGCGGCTGAAAGAGCAAAAAATGTTATAGGCGTTTACTCGCCGATTGACAAGCATTTAATCAAAGGCAAGCGAATACTGATTATTGACGACATTATTACAACAGGCAGTACGCTTGGTGAATGTGCAAGAATACTTAACAAGTGCAAATGCGGCGAGATTTGTTGCTGTACGCTTTGCACATCTCTGCTGATATAGCATTGGAGTGATTAAAATGGATATAGCTGTTGATCTCGGTTCTGACAGAACAAGAGTTTTTATTGAAAATAAAGGAATAGTGCTTGATGAGGCAAGCGTTGTTGCGTTTGATGTTGACACCTACGACATTGTCGGCGTCGGCAACGAGGCTTATAAGATGATTGGCAAAACGCCTGCAGGCATACGAGCAATGCACCCGATTGATGACGGTGTTATTTCACGCTCCGAACTTGTTGAGGATATGGTTTCAATTCTTATAAAAGAGGTCAGTCCGTCAAAGGTGACTATGCCGAGGGTTGTTGCATCAATCCCGAGTGAGGTTACCGAGGTTGAAAAAAGAGCGGTTGTAAACGCAGTAAGCTCAATCGGTGTTCGCAAGGTGTACCTTATTGAAGCACCAAAAGCGGCGGCAATGGGCTGTTCGCTCGACATAACAAGTCCTCACGGCATTCTGATTGCAGATGTCGGCAGCGGTACGGCTGATATTGCCGTGCTTTCTCTCGGCGGAATTTCGGTTTCAAAGTGCATAAAGTCGGCAGGCTGTGCAATGGACGAAGAAATCGTTAAATACATCAGAAAAGAGCATAACCTGATTATCGGCACAAACATGGCAGAGGCCTGCAAAAAGGCTGTTGGCTGTGTAAAAATTCCGAAAGAGCCTAAGCTTTTCAGAGTTAAAGGCAGAGATGCCGTAAGCGGTCTGCCCAAATTTATTGATGTTGGCTATGCCGAAATCAAACCTGTAATCGAGGATATTGCGCTTAACATTATCAGAGCAATTAAAGATGTGCTTGAACAGACTCCGCCCGAGCTTGTCGGTGACATCTACACTGACGGTATAATTTTGACAGGCGGTCTTGCCAAGCTGACGGGATTTGCAAGGCTTCTCAGCGAATCCACAAAGCTGAAAGTAAGAGTTCACAAAGCCGCCGCTGACTGCGTTATCAACGGTTGCGGCAAGGCAATCGAATATATTGACCATCCCGAAAAAATACAGCCGGGTGCAGTCAATCCGCTTATAGAGGCATTTTAATTATAATTTTAAACATTTTATCCGCAGATTTTACCGTCTGCGGATTTTTTGTAACATGGTATTGTAAAATCCGAAAATATGATTTAACAGTTGTCTTTATCCCGTTTCAGTACCGTACTTTTTTTCTTCTTTTTTACATAAAAATCTCCCCTTAAAGCATTCCCTGAAAACCATGTTTTTCAAGAGTCTGCTTTAAGGGGATTATATCAGTTAACAATTGTTTTCCGCTTTTGTTTTATAGTTCATTATTCTTTCAAGAAATAACTGTACTTTTTCTTTGGCTATCTCTCCGCTGTTTTCAATTTCGGTATCGCCAATGTAAAACTTGTGTTCAGCGGATTTCTTCAAAATATCAAGCAATTTTTTCTGTTCATCCGCTTTGTTAATGAAAACGGACACGGCACAATCACAGGCTATGGAAAATTCTGCCGGTGTTTTTGAAGCAAGTGCGTCGTAAAACCTTTCTTTTACGCTTTCAAATTTATTTTCCGTGTCAGTCGGCAAAAGCTTTGTAATTATCTTCCAGGTATTCCACGCAAGAAATCCGTTGCAGTTGTCAAGACCTTTGGCAACAAATTCAAAGAACGGATAGACAAGTTTCGGATTTACTTCGCAAATATACTCAAGAACCTGTTCCGCCCAGTGAGCATTTGCGTAATCATCGTCAAGAAAAATCTCAATAAGCAAAGGAACAGTCAGAATTTCTTTGCTTGCAAGCTGTGCATAATATTCTTTTTCAAGCCTTTGTTCAAATTCCTGAAAAATCTGCTCTGTTTTCATAAATTCCCGTCCATAAATTCACTTAAATTTTGGTTTAATACTCCTAATATAATACTGTATATTACATTCTTTTTCAAGGAAAATCATACTAAAAGTAACATTCCCCCCGAATTTTATCGGAGGGAATGCTTTACTGTTAGCAGAATATTAAGAAAAGGTTGTTCTGTAGTTCTGTTATTCTGAATAGCTTACCCAGACACCACCGGACTTTGAACCCGGATTTGCACGGAAACAGTTCTTACCGTCAGCAACTGTCAAGTCGCTTGTCTGTGTTTTCCATGTTGATTCTGTGTCCTTAAAGAGGAAACAGTTTGCACCGGGGCTGAGCGGTGTGTCAAAATCGTAGTACCAGATATCTGTACCTGCAATCTTATTCATGTGAGCTGCTGCGTTGCCGAGTCCGCTCTCTGCCCAACCGTAGATATAAACATCAGTATAGTGTGCCTTTGAGTTATCAAAGTAAACTCTTGAAAGTGTGAATGCAGGCTTCTGCTCCGGAACATACGGAGCTGTTGAAACAGCTTCGTCATTGCTGAGTGTGATGCAGTTGTTTGTCTTTGAAACTGTTGCATTCCAGCAATTGTAAACATTACCGTCATCACCGCCTACAGGCTTTTCGTCAACCTCTGAAAGAGAACGATAAACGCTGACATTTGAAACTGTTGCAGGAACTTCAACTGTGTAAACATTCGGGTAAGCGTCTGTATCCTGCTCAAACTGATAGCTTGCACCTGTGTCAAGGTCATAAGCAAAGAGCGAAACACCGTCAGATGTCATCCAGCCAAGCTTAGTCTTGAAGTAAAGAGTGTATGTGTCAGCAGGCTTTGTTGTAGGCTGTGCAGTTGGCTTTACGGTTGTAGGCTCGGCGGTAGTCGGCTCAGGTGTTGTAGGCTGTTCTGCCTGATAAACATCACCCGTGCAGCCCCAATCTTTGAGCTGAACAATGTACTTCTGAATCAATGTTGCGTCAACAACAGAGATTGTATTATCCCCATTAACATCAGCAAGAATCTGCTTGTCAGCCGAAAGTGTTTCAAGCTGAACGACATGTTTCTGAACGAGTGTAGCGTCAACGACTGTAATGTCACCGTCACCGTTTACATCACCGTAAACAGCATTGCCCGAAGGCTCTGTTGCGGGCTGTGCGGTTGTAGGCTGAGTTGACGGAACAGGCTTTGTTGTAGGTTCTGCTGCAGAACCCTTTGTAACATCAGTAGCCTCAATCTCAACCTTTGTAGGTGTAAGAGTTGTATCCTCCCATGTACCTGCCTTTGTAAGTGAGAATGCCTTTGATGAACCGTTGAGGCTGATAGGTGTATCGGTTCTGCCCGGATACTGCTCGCCGCCTTTTTCAGAGATGATTACTCTTGTGTTGGCTGAAGTTGAAAGGTCAAAATCCGACGCAGCCTGATTTTCATCATCCTCATCAGCTGAAATACTTGATGACTTCGGAACTTCGTAGTAATAGTAACCTGTTGCAGGATCAAGAGTCATTGCTTCGCCGGGCCAGTTTGCATTCTTGTAAACAGTACCCTTGTTTGTGGTTTCATCATAGATGTAAACCTGGTAAGGCGCTGACCAACCCTTCTTGGTAGCAGGGTTGAAGAATACATACACTCCCGATTCCTGAGCGGTACTCTTTGCGTACTTATAAACCATTGAAGAGGTCTTTACACCGTCGGTTGCCGTAACTGTGAGATTGATTGTTTCACCCGGCTTATAATCTGAACCGATGCGGATTGATGTTGTACCCGTAAACTTAACAGGAGTTGAATCATCAAGACAGTAAGTACCCGATGTTGCGTTTTCAAGACTGAGTGTAAGGGTCATTGTGTCGCCCCTGAACGAACCGCTTTCAACAGAGTTTATTGCCTTCGGGGTTGTTGTACCGTTGTAAACAACAGCAACACCCGTGTTGCCGATTGAACCTGTGAGAACGCCGTTTGCAACCGTAAACTCAGCACCTGAAACCGTATCCGTATATTTGCCGTCTGCAAGACCTGTGCCGGAAATACTTACGCTTGCGTTTGTACCTTTACAATTTGAAAGAACGATACCGCTTGTGCCTCTTGCAACATAAGCAATGTCGCCTGAAGAACCGAGCTTTTCAGACTGACCTACAAAAAGGTTGTGGAACTTGTTAATTTCGGAAACAGCTGTGCTCTTGTAAGTTGAATCCGTTGAAATGTTACCCATGAGAGCTGTTCCAGGACGGGCAAAGAAAAGTGCTGTTGAATCTTTTCTTGATGCAACGATTGCCCATGCCTTTACAACATTTTCATCCGAAATACCGGCAGTGTTTGAGAATCCCGATGAACCCGAGCTGCCCTCGTATGTATCGTGGCTTTCTGCCCAGAGAACTGCATTTGACGCTGCAACACCTGATTTGTATTTCGCATTGGTAGCTGTGCTTGCCTTACCCTTTGTGACATTGTAAAGCACTGCGTCGCCCGTTTTGTTGTCAGTAACATTGATATACTTGGTGTATGAGGAGTAGCTTCTGTCTGCACCGCAGTTGTTAAGAATTTCACCGTAGATGTAGAGATCATCGCCTGTTTTCTGTGTGTAGTAAGAAGAAGCCGAGGTTGTTATATTTTTCCAGTAATCAGACGCATACTCGCCGTCATCCTCTGTTTCAATATGCTTTGCGGCATCAAAACGGAAACCGTCAACACCGCAGTCGATGCATTCCTTGAGGAGGTTGATAATGTATCCCTGAACAGCAGTATCGTTTGTTACAAGGTCAGGACACTTTGAAACATGACCCTGAACAACTGCCTGAACCGAACTGTCGTTTGCATCGCCTTTGTATGTACGGGTGTAGGTTCTTCTTTTCTTATAGAACTCAGGCTCGTACTTTTTAACCTGATTGCTCACAGTCTCCGGCCTATCTTCATCGGCATTTGCAATATGGTTTGAAACGATATCGCAGATGATTTTGATGCCGTATTTGTCAGCCTCATCACAAAGTGATTTAAGATCATCCTTTGTGCCGAGCCATGACTTCTCTGCAATATGGAAGCTGATCGGCTGATAAAGCTTCCACCACTGACCTGTTACATCGCCTGAGGTTGAGTAGTCCTTTGGCTGCTGAACGGGAGAAGTCTGAACTGTTGTGTATCCTGCCGCTGCAATTGCGGGAAGGTTTTCTTTGATTGTATTGTAAGACCAGTTGAATGCGTGGAGCATAACACCGTCGCCGACCTTATCACGAAGGGTACTGTCGGCAGATGCAGTCTGTGCGGAATCAACCTCGGCAGCATTTACGGAGGTAATTGCCGCAAAAGAAGATGTCAGAAGCGCAGACGCAACAACAAGACTTGCAATCTTTTTTGCTTTCTTCATAGGGAAAACATCCTTTCATAAAATTTTCGATTTCATTATAACAAATTTCACCAAAAAAGTATATACTTTATGTTACAAATTCGAGGGCTGTTTTTTGTGCAGATTACACGGTTGTAAAAATTTTTCAACAATAATTTTGCACCAAAAAGCATTATATTTAACCTTTTCTGACTCTGTATGAGCTTTACTTCTTTAAAAGAATATTAGTGATGCAAATTTGATTTTCTTTTTACACGATATTGATTGACATTTTTGTGCATTTAGAATATAATCAAAGAGCAGTTGTCCCCTGATGCTTATGTGACGGGTGACATTTCGGAAAATTTAAATTGTATTGCGTGCAATCGCTTTTAAGCGGTTAATAAGGATTTTGTGTAAAGAAAAAGGACGGGGCGACACAGCCGTCTTATTTTTCTGTTCAAAAATTCTGAGCATCATGGTTATGTCTTTGCAGAAACGGCAGAGCGGACTGTGTTCGCCTGCATTTTTCAGGCTGACACAATCCGCTTTATTTTTTACGGATTTTACTGTTATCACAACGGAACAGGGGTGCATAAATGGAACAGACATCAAAGAAAACAATAGTTTCACTCAAGGATATTTTCATCAAATTTGACGGTGAGGTAATTCTTAACCACATCAACCTTGATATAAATGAAAAGGAATTTGTAACCATTCTCGGTCCGTCAGGCTGCGGTAAAACCACAACCCTGCGCATCATCGGCGGTTTTGTTGAACCCGACAGCGGCGATGTCATTTTCGGCGGCAAAAGAATTAACGGAACTCCTCCGAATAAAAGAAATGTAAACACGGTGTTCCAGAAATATTCTTTGTTTCCCCACCTCAATGTTTTTGATAATGTGGCTTTCGGACTCAAGCTTAAAAAGATGCCGAAAGACGAAATAAAAAAGCGTGTAACCGATATGCTTGCAACCGTTGACCTCAAGGGTTATGAAAAGCGTTCCGTTGCAAAGCTTTCGGGCGGTCAGCAGCAGCGTGTTGCAATTGCAAGAGCGCTTGTGTGCGATCCCGAAATCATTCTGCTTGACGAGCCTCTCGGTGCTCTTGACCTTAAACTGCGTAAGAGTATGCAGCTTGAGCTTAAGGAAATCCAGCAGAAAACTCAGAAAACATTTATATATGTTACTCACGATCAGGAAGAGGCTCTGACCATGAGCGACCGTGTTGTTGTTATGAACAACGGTGTAATCGAGCAGATTGGTTCTCCCGAGGATATATACAACGAGCCTGTGAACGCATTTGTTGCAGACTTTATCGGTGAGGCAAATATTCTCAACGGAATTATGCTTGATGACTGCAGAATTCAAATTCTCGGCAAAGAGCTTGAATGTGTTGACAAGGGATTCGGCAGAAATACTCCTGTTGATGTTGTCATCCGTCCCGAGGATATTGAAGTTACCGCTCCCGAGGACGGTCAGCTTGTCGGAATTGTTGAGAACACAACCTTCAAGGGCGTCCACTATGAGATGAGCGTAAGATGCGGAAATTGTGAAATCCTTATCCACTCCACCAAATCGGCTGAAATCGGAAGCAAAATCGGTATGAGGGTTATCCCGTTCAACATTCAGATTATGAACAAGCTTCTTCCGTTTTACGATAATGTTATTGAGACAACCGTTACATACTCGAATCAGAATGACAATTCCTTTGAATTTGAGCTTGAGGGCGAAACTGTTACCGTTCCCGATAAATACTATGAAGAAGGTACAAAGCTAAAAATCACTCTGCCGCCCGACGCTCTTTCGCTTGCAGGCGACGGCGTGGGCGATTTAAAGGATTTGTACATTGAATCCGTAGTTTACAAGGGTGAACACAACGAAATCATTCTTGAATCGGACGAAAGAAAGTGGCTTATGCTCAGCGATACGGACGAACAGGTCGCGACCTATGTTCCGCTTTCATTCAACTTTTCAAAGGCTCGGTTTGAGGTAATCTCAGAGTTTTCGGAAAAGGAGGGCTGATAAATGAAATCACGCAAGCCCTCTATTCCCTACATAATCTGGATGGTTGTTTTCACAATGATTCCGATTATTATGATCGGCTTTACCGCCTTTACCGACAAGAACGGTAATTTTTCGCTTCAGGCATTTACAAATGCGTTTTACTACACAAATATTTTTGTAAAATCACTTTGGATTGCGCTTATTTCAACGGCAATCTGTCTTGTACTTGCATATCCGCTTGCATACCTTCTCACGAGAATGAAAGAATCAACCCAGAACACGCTCATTATGTTGCTTATGATTCCTATGTGGATGAACTTTCTGCTAAGAATCTACGCATGGGTAACGCTTTTGCAGGACAACGGTCCGATTGATATGATGCTCTCGCTTTTGGGTATTCATTCAACCTACATCGGCAACACGGGTGCGGTAATTCTCGGAATGGTGTATGAATATCTTCCGTTTATGGTTCTGCCGATTTACACCGTTATGAGCAAAATCGACAACGGTCTTATTGAGGCGGCGCAGGATCTCGGTTCAAACAACTTTACCGTATTCAGAAAGGTTGTCGCACCGCTCAGCGTTCCCGGAATTATTTCGGGTGTGACAATGGTATTTGTTCCGAGTGCAAGCACATTCCTGGTTGCGCAGTATCTCGGCGGTCCGGACGACATTATGATTGGTGATGTCATTGAAAAAATATTCTGGACAGACCAAAACACGGGTTCGGCAATTTCATTGATATTAATGATTTTTATTTTCGTGTTCCTGATAATCATGAACTTGTTCGGTGATGAGGAGGCGATTGCATAATGAAAAAGAAAACAGGTATTCTTTCAAAAATTTACATTGCAATCCTGCTTATTTTCCTTTATTCGCCCATTGCCGTACTTATCTTCTATTCCTTCAACAACGGCAAAACTACCGTCTGGAAAGGATTTACATTCAAATGGTATGTACAGCTTTTTCGTGACGACAATATTATGAACGCATTGTGGAACACTGTTATTATTGCCGTTCTTGCATCTGTTTTTGCAACAATCCTCGGAACTGCCGCCGCAATCGGCATCAGCAATTTCAAGGGCAAAAAAAGAATGCTTATTCAGAATGCGTCAAACATTCCGATCATCAGCCCTGACATAGTAATGGGTGTTTCTCTCATGCTTTTGTTTACGACTCTCGGAGTTATCTTTAACTTTGAAATGGGATTTTTCACGGTTTTAATTTCGCACATATGCTTTTGTGTTCCGTTTGTTGTGCTTAATGTTATGCCGAGAATCAAACGAATGGATCAGAGCATTTATGACGCCGCCCTTGACCTTGGCTGTAACCAATGGCAGGCATTTTACAAGGTAATTATTCACGAGCTTATGCCGGGTATTTTCTCGGGTCTGCTCATGAGTTTTACATATTCTCTTGACGATTTCATCATAACATATTTCACAAGAGGTGCAAAATTCCAGAACCTCTCTATTGAAATTTACTCGATGACTCACAGGAGAATTTCACCGAAAATCAACGCTCTTTCCGCACTGCTTTTCCTTGCTGTACTCATTGTTATGGTTATTATTAATCTGCGTGACAGACACGAAGAAAAGGTGCAGAAAAAGAGAACTTGATTTTAAAAATTTTATTAAAGGGAGATTGAGAAATGAAAAGAATCATCAGCATTGTCCTTGCATCTGCAATGACGGCAACATGTGCGGCTTGCCTTTCAGGCTGCGGCGGAGGTGCTTCGGCTGACTCAGCTGACGCAGGAGAAGTTAATGTTTACAACTGGGGCGAGTACATTTCAAACGGCGAAGATGACTCACTCGACATTATCGAGGAGTTTGAAAAACGCACCAACATCAAGGTAAACTACACAACCTATGAAACCAACGAAGAGCTTTACAATATGCTGAAAAACAGTAATGTAAGCTATGATGTTGTCATTCCGTCCGAATATATGATCAGCAGATTGATTAATGAGGATATGCTGTTGGAGCTTAACTTTGACAATATTCCTAACTACGACAATCTTATGGATCGTTTCAAAAAGCTTGCCTGCGATCCCGAAGGTAAATATACCGTATGCTACAGCTGGGGCGTAACAGGTATGGTTTATGACAAAACAAAGGTTAAAACAAAGCCCGATTCATGGGACGCACTTTGGAACAAAGACCTTTCAGGTCAGATTCTTATGTTTAACAACAGCCGTGATGCAATGGCAATTGCAATGCAGCTTGAGGGCATTAATCCTGCTAACTGCACCAAGGAAGATGTTGACAAAGCCGCCGCTAAGCTTAAAGAGCAGAAGCCTCTCCTTAAAAAATATGTAATGGATCAGGTATTTACTGAAATGGAAAACAGCCAGTCGGCAATTGCTCCGTACTACGCAGGCGACATTATGACAATGATTGATAACAACGAGGATCTTGACTACGCAATGCCAAAGGACGGCTCAAACCTTTTCTATGACGCAATGTGTATTCCGAAATGCAGTAAGAACAAGGAAAATGCTGAGAAGTTCATCAACTTTATGCAGGATCCGGAAATTGCCGCCGCAAACTTTGAATATCTCAACTATGCAACACCCAATCAGGTTGCATATAACGATTACATTGATGAAGACGCAAAGAAAAACGAATTCATCTTCCCGAGTGACGAGTATCTTGACAAATGCTATGTATTTTCAAATGTTTCCGATGAGGTTTATTCCTATATGCAGGAACAGTTTGTAAAAATCCAAGCAGACTGATAAGCAATAAAATTAATCCCGAGCAAAGCTTTTAAAGGCTCTGTTCGGGATTTTAATTTTGGTAATTTTTTAAAATTAATCATCCCCCATTTATACAGCCTTTAAATTTTATGTTATCTGAAAAGTATTATTCCTTATTTTAAAGGGTTTCCGTGACAGGTTGTCATATTCGCTCTGCGAACACTCAAAATACACAGAATTAACGGGGATTCGCTCAATCTTACAAATAGATTTCAATTGCCTTGTTTTGATTGACAAATTAGGAAAAAGTAATATAATATATACTGTTAAAGAGTGCATAATACATTTTTCGATTTTATTCACTTGCAGGCGGGCGCCTGTGCATCACAAAAGAGATAGGATGGTATAATAATTGTTTACAATTTTAAAAGAACATCGTGGCTTCGGAAAGCAGATTTTGCTCCTTGCCAAAAACGAACTTATTAAAACTTACAAAGGCGCCGTAATCGGTCCTCTTTGGGCTGTTGTTAAGCCTGCGTTTACAATTTTTGTTTACTGGTTCGCTTTTTCCTGCGGTATCAAACAGCTTAAAACACTTCACCTTGACATCGGCGGAGCACAGCCTTTTTCCATTGACTTCTTTACTTTTATGTTCATCGGTATCATTCCGTGGTTCTTTATTCAGGACAGCATAACGCAGGGTGCAAAGGAACTGAGAATCAACCGTCAATTTATTACAAAGGTTAAGTTCCCTGTTTCAACAATCCTTACTTATACAGAGGTTTCAAGGCTTTTTGTTCACCTGATTCTTATGGCATTTATGTACGCATATGTACTTTTCACAATCGGACCGAGCTGGTACAATCTGCAATTTTTCCTGTACTGTCCGTTGATGTTTATCTTCTTCCTTGCACTCACATGGTCAACAGCCCCGATGTCTGCGTTCAGTAAGGACTTTGAAAGCCTGATTGTTTCCGTTATGTCAGGTATTTTCTGGTTATCGGGTATTATGTACAACTCCTACGGCTTTGATTCGCCGTTTCTCAACAAGCTCATGCTTATCAATCCGATTAACTTTTTCGTAAACGGCTACCGCAACTGTTTCCTCTACAACAGACCGTTCTATGCAAACAAAACGGAATGTCTTGTGTTTGCAATTGAATTTGTTGTAATTTTCGTCCTTGGTATTTTCAACTACAACAGACTCAGGAAAAAACTTCCTGATGTACTTTAAGGAGGTAATATTATGGCTGAAACAAAAGTATCCGATCCGATTATTACCTTTAAAAATGTCAGCAAAACCTACACACTCTACAAAGATGACAAGGCAAGATTCAAGGCTCTTTTCTTTAAGCCGAGAAATGCAAAAACAAACAAGGCACTTAACAATGTTTCAATGGTAATCAATCGTGGCGAATCGGTTGGTATTGTCGGCGATAACGGTGCAGGCAAGTCAACTCTGCTCAAGATGATTACGGGCGTTGCATTTCCCGACGAAGGCGAAATCACCGTTGACGGCAAGGTTGCCGCATTGCTTGAGCTTACTGCAGGCTTTTCCATGGAAATGACAGGCAGAGAAAACATTTATCTGAAGGGTTATGTTCTCGGTCTTGAGGACAGCTACATTAAGCAGATCGAGGAGAAAATCATCGACTTTGCAGAGCTTGGAGATTACATTGACCAGCCTGTAAGAACATACTCAAGCGGTATGAAAATGCGTCTTGGTTTTGCTATCAATGTCAACATTGAACCCGATGTTCTTGTTGTTGATGAGGCGCTCTCGGTCGGTGACGCAACCTTCAAAAAGAAGTGTAAAAATAAAATTAAAGAGATTATCGAAAGCGGTGTAACCGTACTTTATGTAAGTCACAATGCCGCTTCGGTTAAAGAAATCTGCGCGCGTTCAATCTTCCTGAAAAAAGGAACTGTTATGTTTGACGGACCGACAGATGAAACCCTCAGAGTTTATGAGGAATCAAAAAAGAAAAAATAATTCCGTTTCGGAATAAAGCAAAAGCTCCACAATTGCGGAGCTTTTCTGATTTATCTGAGAGGTAAACCCATATGGACTGTACCGTAAAAGGCAATCTGCCCTCCGAAATTTTTGAGGACATTAAAAAAATTGCAGACAACAGGATAAATTTTCAACAGTTAAAAAACAAGACTGTTTTCGTGTCGGACTGTCACGGACTTATTGCATATTACATTATATGCACATTGCTTGAGGGCAATGATTTTTTTGAAAACAACACAAGGGTAATCACCCTTGCAAAAAGCCGTGAAGATGCCGAAAAGCAGTTCGGCAGCCTTACTCTCCGCAAAGATTTTGTTGTTGAAATCGGAGAGTCAAAGAACTTTCCGGAGATTGAAAGAGCCGACTTTGTAATATACTGCAACTGTCCGTGTGAGGTTGCAGAGGAAGATTGCAGTAATCCCGAAATTGCGGATACAATCACTTCGGGCTTTGCAAATGTGCTTGAATATACAAAAGAGTCAAATGCCGAATCGGTTCTGCTCGTATCTTCATATATGGTTTACGGAGAGGTTTTCAGCGGTAAAAATAACATTTGCGAAAACGACCTCGGCTATCTGGACCCGACCGATGCCGACAGTGCATACGCACAAAGTATGCGTTCAGCCGAAACACTTGCTGTTTGCTATGCTGAAAAGTTCGGTATGAATGTAAAAATCGCCCGTCCCTGCCCCACACTCGGAGGTGTCAGAATGAGCGATGAAAGAAAATGGGCAAAGCTGATTGTCAGTGCGGCAAAAAATCAGAGCATTATGCTTACAGATAACGGCGGTGAAAAGTTCAGCTTTTGCTATGTGACGGACACGGTTTCGGCATTGATTGATATTTTGCTTAACGGAAAAAGCGGCGAGGCATACAACATTTCAAACGATAACGCAAATGTGACAATGCGGGAATTTGCACAGCTTGTAAAATCGGCAAATCCCGAAAAGAATCTCTCTGTAGTGTTCGTTCACAGAAAAGACGAAGAAGAACCCGAATTTTCTCCGTCATCCCCCACACCGTATGTTTTGTGCAATGATAAAATAAAATCACTCGGCTTTAGTCCGAAAACCACGCTTAAAGACGGAATAAAACGCAGTATAAGAGCAACAGAACTGCGTGCAGAATTGCGAAGGATAAAGTAATGCGTATTAAAGATTTTTTAAACGAATTTGAGGCCGACAGGGCGGCATTGCCCGGAGTTGAAAAAGAAACTCTTGCAAAGCTCAGAAACAAAACAATTGTCATCTCGGGCGGTGAACTTGCAAGATGTCTTTGCTATGCTTTTCTGTACAATAACGAGGCTAAAAGGCTCGGAATAAAAGTTATCCTTCTCGGCAAATCACGCAACGCAATGGCATCATACCACAGCGAACTCTTGTTAAGAGATGATTTTGATTTTGTCGATTATAATTCTGCATCAGAAATTTCAAGTGCCGACTATGTAATTACAACAGGAATCTGCGGTGAACATACAGACAACAACCCACAGATTATGATTGACGGCATTGCAGAGATAAATGCCTGTGCCAAAATTGCAAAAGCCACAGGTGCAAGGGTTGTCGTTGTGAACGACAGCAGAATTTACGGCAAAGCCAAACCGCACAGAGTTTATTCCGAAAACGAGTACGCAGAACTTGACGCAACCTCTCCCTCATCGCTTGCAGGTCAGCTTATGAGAACGAGAGAAACCGCCTTGCACTCGGTTTTGAAGAACAGCGAATCAACCGTTACAACGCTCAGAACGGGCATAATTTTGGGAGCGTCAAGCAACTTTACAAGCGTGCTTGATTCTGTTTTTGACGATATAGCCAACCGCCGTAACACAGTTGTTCCGGCAACAAGGGATCGCTGCACCTTTGTTTATATCAACGATGTTTTAAAGGCGATTGTTTTCGCAATGACAACTCTTAAAGAAAACGCAGTTTATAATGTCGGCGGCAAAAATTGCAACGCATCGCTGATTATGATTGCGGCTGTTCTCAACGATATTTACGGCAGTCGCTGTACAATTGAGTCGGGCAATTTTACGGAGCTTGACGGCTGTGCAATTAATTCAAACAAGATTTCCGTAAACGAATGTACTCCCGACATTGACCTTGAAACCATGCTGAAAATCTGTATAATGGACAAGATGAAGTCCGAAAAAGTTCTGCGTATCCCCCACTCACATGAGCGCAGACTTGATTCGATTCACGAAATTCAGCTTGCATTTCTGCTTGAAACCGACAGAATTTGCCGAAAGCACAACATAAAATATTTTCTCGGCGGCGGAACACTTCTCGGTGCAATCCGTCACAAAGGATTCATTCCGTGGGATGATGATGCCGATATTATGATGTTGCGTGAAGATTTTGACCGCTTTTGCGAGATTGCGCCAAAGGAACTTCCGAGCAATATGACTTTTCAATCGTACCATACGGACAAGGCTTGTTTCTATGAATTTGCCAAGGTCAGACTTGACAACACTTTCTTTGCAACCGACTTTGCAAAAGACCATCACGCAATGCACAACGGAATTGCGTTTGATATTTTCTGTCATGATAACACAGCCAATTCAGCAATCGGACGAAAAATTCATATGGCTGTGACTCTGTTCACAAGAGCGCTGGTGTTCAATAAATGGAACAATCGCAAGGCTGAAAACGGCAGTAGAATCCAAAGCATTGTAACAAATTTCTGCAAAAAAATATTTCCGCTCAGATTCAGTATGTGGCTTGAAGTCCGTACTTTAAAATTCTTTAAAAACAAAAAGAACGCAAAATATCTCTATGACGGAATGGGCAGAAATATTTATAACGGTGCTTTTCCAAAGGAATATCTTGACGATGTTGCTTATGCCGACTTTGAGGGTTACAAGTTCCCTGTGCCAAAGGAATATGACAAGTACCTTACTTTCCTCTACGGCGACTATATGGAGCTTGCACCGCTGTCAACAAGAATGGGTTGCCACGAAATTGCCCTCTGCGACATCGGAAAATATGACGGTTTCAAAATCCGCAAACCCGATTCTGAAAAATAATCAGCGTAAAACAGACCGATAAAATAAATGTGACTTGACACTTACCTGTCGGTCTGCTATAATAATATAGCACATTTTGGGTGTTGCACAAATAATGGATGCTAAGAGTGATCAACTGCCTTCTAAGCAGTAGGTCAGGGGTAGCGTTGTGGCTATATCTCAGGTTGGCAGATATGTGATTAACTCACAACTAATTTGTACAACAAAATTAAATAAGCAGGTATGGCGGAATTGGCAGACGCGCATGGTTCAGGTCCATGTGAAAGCAATTTCATGCAGGTTCAAGTCCTGTTACCTGCACCAGTAAAGGTGGTTTTTTAACCGCCTTTTATTTTTTGCCAAAATTACTTAAAATACCTTAAAAGTGGCTTAAACACTGGGTTTTTGAGATTTCAAAAATTCAGTTGAGTAATTTTGAATTAAGTTAAAACAAGATAAAATGCAGTCAAACTTACTGTCAAACTTACTGTCATTTTAGTTTGCCTGCCGATTTTCAAGGAAACAAGATAATATATTTTTAAAATTTATTACACCGTAGCACAAAGATTTTTTACTCGCAAATTTCAAAAACGAACTGTATAACATGACTGCAATATCCAAAAACTGCCAATGCATAAAACTTTGAGCATGCTAAAAAATCAATATTTTTTTGTTTAAGGGTTGGACAAATGAATGAAATGTTTAGTATAATCTTATTGATAGGTAAAAATGTCAGAAAAATCGATTGCATTTTTGCAGATTTCTTTTGATTAAGTTAGCTTTTGAAAAAATAGCCCTGAAAGCAACTTGTCAAAAATTAGTAAATTATATATCGGAGGTTATATTATGAAAAAGATTTATCTCGTTGCTAGACAGGATGTTCATAGTGTTGCTAAACATGAATTACATGATGATAAAGGTCTTGAATGTTTGGATGGAATTCGTTACGGCAACCCAAAATATATTGACGATAATATAAATCCGCTCTCGGTTGCAGATGATTTAAAGCTTAAATTTGAAAATGATAATGTAGGATGGTATGCAGCCAGATATTCAATTCGTTTTGAAGATGGCAGTGAAATTGAAATTTAAAGATAAGTATAAAGGCTGAGGATATTTGCTCCTCAGCTTTTTGTTTATTCAAGTGCTAATATTTTATAGATTTCGTATAACAAAATACACAAAAAAGTGATTAAAAAAGCAAGTATTATAAATAACTTTATTGAATTCGACATGGTTATGTGATACAATTAAACTTATAATTGTAACTTTATACATAAATAATAATCGAATACAAATCATTGAGAGGAAAGGAAAATAGAAATGGCTCAAAAAAGTAACGCCAATATTGGCTTTGAAAAACAAATATGGGATGCAGCTTGCACCCTTTGGGGACATATACCTGCGGCAGAATACAGAAAGGTAATCGTTGGCTTAATCTTCTTGCGTTACATTTCTACTGCTTTTGAAAAGCGATATCAGGAACTCGTAGCTGAGGGTGACGGGTTTGAAGATGATAGGGATGCATATACTATGGATAATATTTTCTTTGTTCCCGAAGATGCCCGTTGGAGCAAAATTGCTTCATCTGCACATACTCCTGAAATCGGTACTGTTATTGATGATGCTATGAGAGCCATTGAAAAAGAAAATACAACCCTTAAAAATGTATTACCAAAAAACTATGCAAGTCCTGATTTGGACAAGCGTGTTTTGGGCGATGTTGTTGACCTGTTCACTAATATGGATATGGACGACACCGAGGAAAGCAAAGACCTGCTCGGCAGAACTTATGAGTATTGTATTCAGCAGTTCGCCGCTTACGAAGGTGTTAAGGGTGGCGAGTTCTATACTCCTGCAAGTATTGTTAAAACAATTGTTGCTATCTTAAAGCCGTTCAAGAATTGCCGTGTATATGACCCTTGCTGCGGTTCGGGCGGTATGTTTGTACAGAGTGCAAAGTTCATTCAGGCACACAGCGGCAAGCGTGGAGAAATCGCCGTTTACGGTCAGGAGTCCAATGCTGATACTTGGAAAATGGCTAAAATGAATATGGCTATTCGTGGCATTGACGCAGACTTCGGTCCGTATCAGGCAGATACATTCTTCAATGACTTACATAAAACACTGAAAGCAGATTTCATTATGGCAAATCCGCCTTTCAATCTTTCCAACTGGGGACAGGAAAAGCTCAAAGAAGATGTTCGTTGGAAATACGGAACACCGCCTGCCGGCAATGCCAACTATGCGTGGATTCAGCATATGATACACCACCTTGCGCCGAATGGAAAAATCGGTCTTGTACTTGCTAACGGTGCTTTGTCCTCTCAGTCCAGCGGCGAGGGAGAAATCAGAAAGAACATTATTCAGGCTGACCTTGTGGAAGGCATCGTCGCTCTGCCGACTCAGCTCTTTTACAGCGTTACCATTCCTGTTACGCTTTGGTTTATTACCAAGAACAAAAAGCAAAAAGGCAAAACTCTGTTTATTGACGCTCGCAAGATGGGTTATATGGTTGACCGTAAGCACAGAGATTTTACCGATGACGATATTCAAAAGCTGGCAGATACATTTACAGCATTCCAAGACGGAACGCTTGAAGATGTAAAAGGCTTCTGCGCTGTTGCCAATTTGCAAGAAATCGAAAAACAGGACTTCATTCTGACACCGGGCAGATATGTCGGTATCGAAGAAGTCGAGGACGACGGTGAACCCTTTGAAGAAAAGATGACCCGTCTTACTTCTGAGCTTTCGGAGATGTTTGCTAAGTCTCACGAGTTAGAGGATGAAATTTGTAAGAAATTGAAAGGGTTAGGATTTACTGTGGATATAAAGGATGTGAATAAGTATGGGGAAATATGATAAGGCGTATATTTATTTTGATACAAACACTTTAGAATGTCGTCACTCAGGAAAATCCCTATACCTCTCACAATTTACGGTGAACCCTATATATTATGAAATTGAAGATTTAATTCGTACTATGGGATTGACTGACAAAGTCGAAATTTGTATTCCAGATATTGTTTGGTTTGAACTTCAAGAGCATTTAGTAAATCATTTCAAAGCAGAGAAAAAATCTATGGAAGCCAAAATAGATGCCTTTCGTAAATCTTTTGGCAATTTAGCAGAAGTATATTACGAATTTAAAGATTGTCGTACAGAATCAGAATATTTAGATTATGCTAATGATATAGCTCAAGATTTTTTATCCAATCCTCGTGTGCATGCAAAAATAATTTCTTGTCCTAAAGATGAAGAAACAATAAAACAAATAATTCACCAAGCAATCCATTCAGCAAGACCGTTCAGAACTGCCAAAGTTGGTGGAAAAGAATATACAGATGCAGGCTTTAAAGATGCCTTGATTTTTAACACCATCGTCACCAATACCAAGAACCATCTAGGGATATTTGTTTCAAATGATAACGACTTTTTAGACCTTTTTAATAACATACGAACAAATAATCTTAAAATGTGTAATAATGTTAATGAGGTTCGATTTACTTTATTGCAAGAATTTAATGTTGCGTCTGCTGATATAATAGAATTACTTTTGAAGTCGAACGATTATTTGATGCAACGAATACTTTCGGAGTGTGAACTCGACACAAACTCTCGCGTGACGGTTTTAAAAATTATATCGTGCGAAACTGTTGAGGATAGTATTAGCGTTAATTTTATAGCATTGATAAACGGAGAAACGCAATCTTTTAATATTATATACAATATAAATGCTAACGAATTGTTGGAAGCTTCTTGCGAAATTTTCGATGAAATGGAGGGCGAATAAATGTCTACAAATGCGCGTTTATTTGAATATATAGATGTTAATCCAAAAGAGATACTTACTAAAGGCACACTTGCAAAGAAAATATCAATGGACAAGCTCCAGCCTTTTTGTCGTGATATACCAGAGTATGAATTAGCTGAATATACTGGAGGAACTAAGTTTCGCAATGGTGATACAATTATGGCTCGAATTACCCCTTGTCTTGAGAATGGGAAAACAGCTATGGTAAATATCTTGGATGAAAACGAGGTGGGATTTGGCTCGACTGAATACATTGTATTTAGGGCAAAAAAGGAATTAACAATACCTGATTTTGTTTACTACCTTGTATGTAGTTCGTTTGTACGGGAGCTAGCAATAAAGTCGATGGTTGGTTCATCTGGACGACAAAGAGTACAAACGAATGTTGTAGAAAATCTTGAAATTGATTTTCCTTCACTTACTGAACAAACCCAAATTGCGAGCGTACTGAAATCCTTAGATGACAAAATTGCTCTCAATAATAAGATAAACAATAATTTAGCGGCTTAAAGGTCTATTTCGGAGACATCAAGCTCACCGGACATCAATTTGGGTAAGAGGGTATCTCTTAGCGAAGCAAGTTTGACATTCTCTTTGTTATTTGCTTCCCATTTAATCATCAATGAACCTGCAAATTCCTCGAATTTCGCAAGTGTATTCTCGTCAGGAACTAACACAACTACCTTTTTCATATCTCCCTGTGTAATAAGTGGTTGCGTTGAACCTCGATTCATTGATGAATAATCAATTCTGTGCAGAATTTGATTTGTAAATTCGTAATAAGGACTTGTTATTACAAGTGTATTATCAGAAGTCCAGCAAGGAGTATTAAACCTTTGAACAACGCCGTGTGTTCCAACTCGACCGGTAACGAGAATTTTATCTGTGTGGTTTGCTTCAGAAGTAAATCCCATAACTGATGCCGCACCAACAATAGAAATGGGCGTTTCTTGATTACAAACATTTGACTTTACAGGTGGACGTTTTCCGCTTGCAATATCTGCAATTGATGAAAGTTCTTGATAGCTCCAATCTTCAGGACAGACACCATTTGTAATTTCGAAATCTTCAAACCACGACTGATAAAGGATAGAAACTTGTTGCTCTAAATTATTGTTTAGTTTTTTAGAAAAGGAAAAAGATATGATTCAACAATTTGATCTATTTCAATCACACAACATCAAAGGGTTTTCGTCTGAAAGTAATTTTGATGAATCTGTAAATAAAAAAATCGTGTATCATTACACTTCACCAAAAGCCTTTTTATCCATACTGGAAAATAAGCAAGTATGGTTTACTGATGTCAGATATATGAATGATAAATCCGAAGGAAAATTCATTGTGAAGTTGTTAGTGGAATTTATTGAAAAGCATTATAATGATTATCCTAATTTTTGCAATGCAACAAATGAACTCCTCAAAGGAAACAACTTTGAAGATTTAAAAGATATGAGAGAAGAAAATATCAAATATACTGATATAAGTGGGCTTAAATACATAGCTCAGAGGCATTTTTTGTTTTGCCTCAGCACAGGACCAGACTTATTGAATATGTGGAACTATTATGTCTATAACAACACTTATCAAGGATATAATATAGGTTTTAATCCTGTATCATTTTTGAAGTCCTTTGATGTGGATATTAAAGATAATAAAATAAACTCTTTTAGTGTAAACTATGGACAAATAATATATGATTATAAAAAACAAGAAGATGAAATAATGCATTTCGCCGCCAAATTAGAAGAAATCTTCAACAAAAAAAATAATGCTCTTGGATATCTGATGATTGAAATAAGAAATTATATAGAAACACAGGGATACTTTTACAAAAGCAAGGCTTTTGAAGCAGAAAATGAATTTCGTGTGATGATCACTATTGCGGACAAAAGAGTTCCCACGCAGAAAAAAGATGCTCAAAAATACAGTGGAATACATAACAAGAAAATTTGTGAAAATGTGTGTATTAAAAATGGACTCATAGTTCCATACCTAAGTGTAGAATTCCCTGTTGAAGCCATTAAAAGAGTTACGATGTCTCCTATTACGGAGACAGAAATCACGAAATCAGGTATAAAGGAGTTTTTCAGGATAAACAATATTCCGACATCTATACCAGTTTACCAATCGAAAATCCCGATAAGATATTAATCAAACTTTCTGTGGGTGGCAGAGTATTCAATTGAGAATCACCGCCCCATAGTCGTTCTCTAAAAATAAACATAAGGAGAATTGACTATGAAACAAAATTTAATCAAAGATATTGTTCAAGGAATGTTACCGTATTTAAACAATGCACAAAGCGAAAAGCTGCAAGAGGTGTTGCAATACACCCTTGCAAGGTATGAGGTAACGGAAAGCAAGCAACAAGAGAATAACTCAGAGCAGAACCATGTGGAGCTGTTTCTGTCGGCAAAGCGAATTGAGGGCTGTTCCGAGAAATCTCTTAAATACTACAAAGCAACTATCGAAATGATGATTGAAACCGTCGGAAAAAGCATTAAGCATATTGAAACCGACGACATAAGGCGATACCTGACGGAATATCAGGAAAAGAAGAAGTCAAGCAAGGTAACGATAGACAATATTCGCCGTATTCTTTCCAGTTTCTTCTCTTGGCTGGAGGACGAGGATTACATACTGAAAAGCCCGGTAAGACGTATACACAGAGTAAAAACCGGGACAAACATCAAGGAGACATACTCCGATGAAGCGTTAGAGCTTATGAGAGATAACTGCACGGAACTTCGAGACTTGGCGATTATTGATATGCTGGCTTCAACGGGTATGCGTGTTGGCGAAATGGTACTGCTTAATCGAAATGATATTGATTTCAACGAAAGAGAATGTATCGTGTTTGGTAAAGGCAGTAAGGAACGAGTAGTCTATTTTGACGCTCGCACAAAGATACATTTGCAGAACTATTTGGAGAGCAGGACGGACGATAATCCGGCATTATTTGTGTCGTTGAAATCACCGCACAAAAGGCTGAAAATCGGTGGTGTTGAAGTCCGCCTGAGAGAATTTGGAAGGCAATTAGGACTTAACAAGGTACACCCGCACAAGTTTAGGCGTACACTTGCAACTATGGCAATAGACAAAGGAATGCCCATTGAGCAGCTTCAACAGCTCTTGGGGCATAGAAAGATAGATACGACCTTGCAATATGCAATGGTAAAACAGAGCAATGTTAAGATTGCCCATCGAAAATACATTGGATAGAGAGGAAAAGATTATGGCTGAATGGTTGAAAACTTCACTGATAGATATAGTGGAACTTATCGGTGGTGGTACTCCAAAAACATCTAAAGCAGAGTATTGGGGAGGAAATATTAACTGGTTATCAGTTAAAGATTTCAACAACGAAAACCGATATGTCTATTCCACAGAAAAAACTATTACAGAAGAAGGACTTAATAACAGCTCAACGAAATTACTTAGAAAAGATGACATCATCATTTCAGCTAGAGGAACTGTTGGAGAACTGGCTATGATACCGTTCCCGATGGCTTTTAATCAGTCTTGCTATGGTATAAGAGCTAAAGATGGCATCAATAGTACCTTCTTGTATTACTTGATAAAACATAGCATAAGAAAGCTAAAATCAATGACTCACGGTTCAGTATTCGATACGATTACAAGGGATACTTTCGCAAATATTGAGGTTGCTATACCGGATATTGAAACGCAACAGCGTATAGCCAAAATGTTAGCTGATATTGATGATAAAGTTGAGAACAATCAGAGAATAAACAATAATTTAGAGCAGCAAGCTAAAGCTCTCTATAAAGATTGGTTTTTTGATTTTTCTCCCTTTTCAACTGAAGGTAATCTTCCTGATGGCTGGCATCTTGGGACAGTCGGCGATATTATTCAGCTTCACGACTCTAAACGAGTACCTCTTTCTGGTCCAGAAAGAGATAAAATGGAGAAAATATACCCTTACTACGGTGCTACATCTCTGATGGACTATGTTGACAATTACCTTTTTGACGGCATTTACCTTTTGCTTGGAGAAGATGGCACAGTTGTTGATAGCTTAGGTTTCCCTATTCTTCAATATGTCTATGGACAATTTTGGGTTAATAATCACGCTCACATCATAACAGGAAAAGAGGGCTTTTCGGTTGAGGAATTGTATTTGCTCTTCAGCCTAACAAATATTAAATCAATCGTTACCGGAGCGGTTCAGCAAAAGGTTAGCCAACAAAACCTAAAGAAAGTACCGGCAATCATACCAAGCAAGGAAGCTTTGAGTGCATTTGATGATTTGATTCAACCAATATTCGCTCAAATCCGCAACTTAAGAGATGAAAATGCCCACTTAGCAGACTTGAGAGATACCCTTTTACCACGTTTGATGTCCGGCGAACTGGATGTCTCCGACACCGAGATTTAAACCGCTAAATTATTGTTTATAGAAAGGATGATGATAAATGAGTAAAAATAAGATATTAACTTGTTACTCCTGTGGAAATAAAGGCTTAATGAAGTATATAGGAAGTTTTAATAACTCCGATTACGCAGAAGATTACGACGATTTTGGAAACGTGATTTATCATCAACTGATTGAAGATACAGAGTGGATGTTATATGAGTGTCAAATTTGTCATAACCCTGTGTTGGTCAGTGAATATACTTGCGCAGGTATGCCAGATGGATATTCTGAAGTAAAAATTGAATTTCCTGACTTAAATGTTCATAATAAAGGCGTTCCCAAAAAAATAAGGACTGCATTTTTAGCAGCGGTTAGAACGAAAGGTATAGATAAAGCAATTTGTTTGCTATCCTTACGACGAACCTTAGAGATGATATGCAAAGATAAGAATGCAGTAGGGAAAGATTTGCAAAGTAAAATTGCCGATCTTGTAGACAAGAAAATTTTACCAGAGATGATGAATGATGCTTGCTGGGTTTTGAGACAATTAGGAAATGATGCTGCTCATGCTGATGATATAGAATTCACTGAAAGCGAAGTAAGAGAATGTATTGATTTTGTTTCAATTATTGTAAATTACCTATATTCTATGCCCATAAAAGTCGGAGAATTAAAAGAAAGAATAACAAAGAGAAAAGAAAATAAGGAGTGATAGTGATGCCGGGATTATATACCGAAGCCGATTATGAAAACTCTGTAATCGAGCTATTTAGAAACAATTTGGGATATGAGTATGCGTATGGTCCCGATATAGAAAGGGATTTTTACTGTCCGTTATATGAGGAGGTTCTGATTGACTCCCTGTATCGTTTGAACAGAGGTCTGCCTGATGACGCAATTCAGGATGCCTTATTCAAGCTCAGAAACTTTGAAAACGGAGAGCTTGTGCAGAAAAACGCTGTCTTTATGGACTATTTGCAAAACGGTGTTCCTGTTAGGTATTTTGTTGACGGTGAGGAACGCTCCTCTATCGTCTATCTCGTTGACTACAAAAATCCCGACAATAACTCCTTTATCGTTGCTAATCAATGGACTTTCATTGAGAACAGCAATAAACGCCCTGATGTAATTCTCTTCTTGAACGGCTTGCCGGTAGTTTTGGTTGAGCTGAAATCTCCCTCCCGTGAAGAAACTGACGCTTCCGAAGCGTACAGACAGCTCCGTAATTATATGCAGGAAATTCCGTCAATGTTTGTATATAACGCCATCTGTGTTATGAGCGACCAGTTGACCTCCAAAGCGGGTACGATCACCTCCGGTGAAGACCGCTTTATGGAGTGGAAAACAAAAGACGGCGACTATGAAAATACACAGTATGCACAGTTTGATACTTTCTTTGAGGGTATGTTCCAAAAGGCACGACTGCTTGATATAATCAAAAACTTTATTTGCTTTTCTAACGAGGGTATCAATTCGTTTAAGATACTCGCAGGGTATCATCAATACTTTGCAGTCAGAAAAGCGATTGAATCCACAAAGCACGCTACCGTTACCGATGGTAAGGGCGGCGTATTTTGGCATACCCAAGGCAGTGGAAAGTCGCTGTCTATGGTGTTCTATGCTCATTTGTTGCAAGAAGCGTTGGACAGTCCGACGATTGTTGTAATTACCGACAGAAACGACCTTGACGACCAGCTTTATGGTCAGTTTGCAAAGTGCAAAGACTTTTTGAGGCAAGAGCCGGTACACGCTACTTGCAGAAAGCTGACAGAAACTTCGGGTAAAAATGATGTGGGATTAAAGGACTGGTTGGACGGCAGACAGGCGAACGGCATTATTTTTACCACTATGCAAAAGTTCGAGGAGTCTCACGAAGCGTTATCCCAACGCCACAACATCGTTGTTATGGCAGACGAAGCGCACCGTGGACAATACGGACTGACAGAAACCGTGGACGCTAAAACCGGTAAGGTAAAAATCGGTACGGCTCGTGTTATCCGCAACACCTTACCTAACGCTACATATATCGGCTTTACAGGCACTCCTATTTCTTCAAAAGACCGTAGTACCCGTGAGGTATTCGGTGACTATATCGACATTTACGATATGACACAGGCTGTCGAGGACGGAGCAACCCGCCCAGTTTATTACGAAAGCCGTGTAATTAAGCTCAATCTCGATGAAGCAACGCTACGGATGATTGATACCGAGTATGATATTATGTCCGCCAATGCCGATGAAGAAGTTATCGAAAAGAGCAAGCGTGAACTCGGTCAGATGGAAGCAATCCTCGGCAATGATAACACCATCAATTCGCTAGTAAGCGATATACTCGACCACTACGAGAACAACAGAGAAAACCTGCTGACAGGTAAAGCAATGATTGTTGCTTATTCTCGCCCTATCGCTATGAAAATTTACAAGCGTATCTTAGAACTTCGTCCTGCTTGGACAGAAAAGGTTGCAGTTGTTATGACTTCCGGCAACAATGACCCGGAAGAATGGCGTGAAATAATCGGAAACAAGCACCACAAAAACGAGCTTGCAAAGAAATTTAAGGACAACAACAGTCCGCTTAAAATTGCGATTGTTGTTGATATGTGGCTTACAGGCTTTGATGTGCCGTCTCTTGCAACAATGTACGTTTACAAGCCTATGTCCGGACACAATCTTATGCAGGCTATCGCCCGTGTAAACCGTGTGTTCCGTGATAAAGAAGGCGGTCTTGTTGTTGACTATGTCGGAATTGCAACAGCTTTGAAGCAGGCAATGAATGACTACACCTCCCGTGATAAAAAGAACTACGGCGATACCGATGTAGCAAAGGTTGCATATCCTGAATTTCTTAAGAAGTTAGATGTGTGCCGAGATAAATTTCACGGATACGATTACTCCAAGTTCAAAAACGGAACAGACCTTGAAAGAGCAAAAACAATCAGCGGTGCTGTCAACTTTATTATGGGCAGAGAAAAGATTGATGATAAAGACTCTTTCGTAAAAGAAGCCCTTATGCTTCATCAGGCATTATCTCTCTGTTCTTCTTTGGTTGATGAGGACAGCAGATTTGAAGCGGCGTTCTTTGAGTCTGTGCGTGTACTGGTTCTCAGATTGACGAATACCGGTGTGGACAAAAAGATTTCTCTGCCGGAAATGAACGCAAGGATTAACGAACTCTTAAAACAGAGTATCAAGAGTGAAGGCGTTATTAACCTTTTCTCGGATATTAAGGAAGAATTTTCTTTGTTTGACCCGAAATTTCTTGAAGAAGTTGCCAATATGAAAGAGAAGAATCTTGCGGTTGAGTTGCTTAAAAAACTTATTGCAGAACAGGTTTCAGTATATCGAAGAACTAATGTGGTTAAATCCGAGAAATTCAGCGAGATTATGCAGCGTTCGCTCAATGCATATTTGAACGGTATGCTGACCAATGAAGAAGTCATTGAAGAAATGCTGAAGCTGGCAAAGCAAATTGCGGCAGCGCAAAAAGAGGGCGAAGAACTCGGACTTACTGCTGATGAGCTTGCCTTCTATGATGCTTTGACTAAGCCACAGGCAATTAAAGATTTTTACGAAAATGACGAGTTAATTGCAATTACAAAAGAACTTGCCGATACTCTCCGCAAAAACAAGACGATTGATTGGCAAAAACGAGAGTCCGCAAGAGCAAAAATGCGTATGCTTATCAAAAAGCTCCTGAAAAAGCACAAGTATCCGCCCGAAGGTATGGAAGACGCTGTGCAGACGGTTATGACACAGTGCGAGCTTTGGACTGATAATGTAATGGAAGTGTAAACAGACATAAAAGTAAGCCCCAATTTACAAAAAATAGGTTTATGGAACCGATATTTTGCTTATTGCAATACGGAATATTGTAAAAAATTGTAAATAACTATTGCAATATTTTTATGAATGTGATACTATTTAGGTATTCTCCTTGTTACCTAAGTTGTTAAGAAAAATAAATTAAAAGATTAAATCGGCGAAAAGCTAGATCAAAGGTAAAACTTTGAATTTGAATTAAGATGAAACGGTGCTGAAACATTGCACTGAAGCAGATGATTTTAAGTCATTTTTGAGTTCCTTAGGGTAGTGTACCCTTTTTTACTCGAAATCAATGAAAATTAAATAGAAACATAATCGACTATGTTATATTCGATTATGAAAGACGAAAGAGTACAATTTTGATTTGTGCTCTTTTTTGTTTGCAAAACTAACACGAGAACCCTTCCATACGAGGGTTAAATGGTATAAATACTGTATGGAAATAAATCATTTATAACCGACCGATAATATAAATCATGTTATAAGTCAAAGAGAAAATTTAGTAATCAGCACTAATGTTTAGTGCCTATAAAAAGTCCGTGATGACAGGACTTAAAAAAGTCATCAAAAAATAATTTTTTTAAGGAGGTTATATTATGCAATATAAATTTAAAAATTTAGTTACCGTATGGATATTGTGTTTTGATGCAGTAGTATGCAAAACAGCAAAAATATTACATCTAAAGATGTTAAAACAAATGGGAGTGAAACCTTTGGTAATGTTGTAAAAACTATTATGAGAAATAATGGCATCACCTGGGAGGATATCAAGTTGATAACCGAATTTTCAAATGATACCATTAACAGTTTGATCAATCATTACGATATCACTTTCGGAAGACTTAAGGTGTTTCGTTTTATGTTTGCATTAGCGTTATATATTGATGTAGATATAATCTATTCATTGTTAACTAAAGCCGGAATATGCAGAACGGACACCGTAATATCGAATACAGCGTATGAGATATTAGAAGAGATTCCCGAATACCTTAATGAGGGCAAGGATGAGCTTGATCCTATTCAATATGCTATTGAAAAAGTAAATAGTTATATTGAAAATAAGATAGAGAATGATAGATTAGCTCGAATGCTTAAGCTTCATTAAGATATGATTATTAAGGCACATTGCAGTATTTTGCAGTGTGCCTTGTTTTTTTACAATTTGTGCGTTTGCAAAATTAACAGTTTTTTCATTTGTCAATCCAGTAAATCGGAGTGACTGATAAAAATCAGAAATGTATAATATAGCCATCATCGATGATAATTTATTATTTGAAAGGATTTTAAAAATGAACATTAACTTAATTGCGATTGATGCCAACAAGACAATCGGCAAAAATCCTGTGCTTGTAGATGTTGCACCGTCATATGTATATGAGAACGGCAAAAGAACAGGTGAGGTCAGCGGATTTAAGTACATCGTTGCCTTGCCTGATAAGGCTTTTGAAAAGCTGACGATCAAGATTGACGGCGAGTGCAAACTTGAAAAGCCTGATGACAGGCATTATCCGGTGGTCATCTTTGACGGACTTGAGATGCGTCCGTATTGGACTCCCGAGGGCTACAAGGTTTCTGCAACGGCGAAGAATATTCGTGCTGTCAATGCGGGAAAGGCTTAAACTGCACCAAATCAGTCTTTGCATGGTGTGCCTTAAGCACACCGTGCAGAGACTCTGCGATAGGGGTAGTATTACCCCTATCGTAGCAATGTAGCAGTAGCAGGGAGGTTGTATGGGAAGTACAAATCTTCAGTCGAGAAAATGGCTTTTGACCGTAAACAATCCGCTTGATTACGGACTGAATCATGCTGAAATCAAGAACATTCTGCATCTGTTTAATCCTGATTATTTTTGCCTTGTGGATGAGATCGCAACAACAGGTACAAGGCACACGCACATTTTCATTTACTCAAAGTCACCAATTCGCTTTTCAACATTGAAAAAACGCTTCCCTATCGCCCACATTGACAAGGCTAACGGAAGTGTAATCGAAAACCGTGACTATCTTCGCAAAGATGGTAAGTGGAAAGGCTCTGATAAGGAACATACGAATCTTATTGATACATTTGAAGAGTTCGGTGATGTGCCAAAGCCTGTTGATGAGAATTCTCCTGATATGTCTGAATTGATTGAAGAAATTGAAAACGGACTTGATACATATGAAATCATCAAGCTCCATCCGAAATATGCTTTTAGGATAAAAGAAATTGACGCACTCAGGCAGACCGTACTTTCAAATATTTTCCGTGAAAAGAAACGTAATGTTACCGTTTACTATGTTTACGGAAAGTCAGGAACAGGCAAAACAATGGGAATATACCAAAAACACAGAGCGTCCGATATTTGCAGAATTACTGCTTATCGCCGTAACACAGGAATAAATTTTGACAGCTATCACGGACAATCTGTACTTGTCTTTGAAGAATTTGCATCGCAGATTCAGATAGAAGATATGCTGAACTATCTTGATATTTATCCGCTTATGCTGCCTGCAAGATTTAATGACAAGGTCGCTTGCTATGACACGGTGTATATCACCTCAAATATTTCTCTCAGTGAGCAATACAGCGAGGTTCAGCATTATAAACCTGAAACATGGAAAGCTTTTATACGAAGAATAAACTTTCTTGTTGAATACACCGATGTTAATACATACACGGTTACTGAAATCAATAAGGTCAGGGAGGTAAAAAACGATGATTGACAACAATAATAAGTCGAGTCTTCACAACGGTTGGAATATGCGAATTATCGTAATATATTTCAGCAACGGTTTGAAAAGAATTTTCAGAAAAAACTCGGGCAGGATTATATCATTGTTATATTTGACCGCCTGTTTGATTTTCTGGAAATACCGCTATTTAATCTGGAAGCCTGAAGGATTGTTTCTGAATTTAAAGATTTTTATTATCTCAGCTTTAATACTTGTTATTATTTCATCGGTAACATTTGTGACAATCTTTCTGATTGGCATGCCATTCGGAGCAAGCAGTATCAGCAATAATCTTCACAGAATCGGTTTCGTGAATTCTGTCGGAGAAGCTCCGTTACTTTTATCAAAGTCTATTGATAAAAATAACAGCAAAATTATAACTCTTGAATTCAAAACCTTTGGCATTCCCCTTTCTGAATGGGCGGACAATCAAGACAGGATAGAGTCTGCACTCAACATACATATTGATGAGATATATGAAGGTAAAAACTGCCGAAGTGTAATTGTTAAATGTGTTGACGGCGAAAACAGACTTTCTGATTTTATTGAATGGTCAGAAAATATGCTCAGTAAGGAATGTTTTGAAATTGTACTCGGCGAAGGCTATTCGGGACGGGTAAGCGTAAATATATCCAAAATTCCGCATATGCTTATCGGCGGTTCAACAGGTTCAGGTAAGAGCATTTTACTCAAACTTGTTTTAATGCAGTGTGTTAAAAAAGGTGCAAAAATCTATATTGCAGATTTTAAAGGCGGTGTAGATTTTCCGAATGTTTGGCACAAGAAATGTTGTTTACTTACTGACGAAGAAACTCTTCTCAAGGTGCTTATTGATGTAACAACTGAGCTGAAAAGGAGAAAACAGATTTTGCGTAATGCCGCTTTTGCAAATATTGATGAGTACAATCGCAATACAGAGAAAAAACTCCAAAGAATTATTTTTGCGTGTGATGAAATTGCAGAGGTGCTTGATAAAACAGGACTGACAAAGCAACAGAAGGATGAGATTTTAAAAATCGAATCAGAACTTTCTCTTATAGCAAGACAAGGCAGAGCCTTTGGAATACACCTAGTACTTGCAACGCAAAGACCTGATGCAGGAATTCTTAACGGTCAGATACGCAACAACATTGACACAAGAATTTGCGGCAGAGCGGATAACGTGTTATCGCAGATTATTCTTGACAGTACAGATGCAGCAGATTTGATTGCAAAGTCTTCACAAGGTCGTTTTCTTACGAACAGCGGAAAAATATTTCAAGCGTATTGGTTTGATGAAAATATTTTGTAGAACAGATTGGAGGTGAAACTATGAGTGACAGCGAAAAAAGAGGAATCCTCGATAATTACAGCGATGTACTTACTACTGTGGATCTGATGAGCATTCTTCATACAGGAAGAACTCTGACTTACAAAATGCTCAATGACGGTACAATCAAATCCGTAAGAGCCGGACGGCGATATATTATTCCTAAGAAATACCTTGAAGAATTTCTTGATGCTTCAACAAACAAAACTGAATAATTATTGAAACACTTGAACAGACTGTCCGTGCAAATTGAAAACAGCATTACGCATTGGCAGTCTATTCTAATTACATAAAAGTATTTTTACAGTGAATTTTGCGAATAAAAAGGAGGACTGACTATGAGTGAGGATATTAAATTCATCGGTACTAAAGAGGTTGCCGAAGCACTTGGTTGTTCCTTGCCTACTGCACGCAATATTATGTTGAGAGCAGATTTCCCTTTAATACGGGTAGGTAAAAATCTTAAAGTTGAGCTAAATGCTTTTCTTAACTGGTCGCAGAAAAGAAGGGTATGAGCATTTAAAGCATTTACATAATATTTAAGCAACCGTATTGACACAAAAGATTTAAGGCTATACAATACTGATATAGTAAAAATCTTTTGTGCTTTACGGTTTGGAAAGGAACGATTTTTATCAGCACTAAAAGCACAAAACCTAAGTCTAAATGTAATAAACTTGATTACGGTGACGGTTCTGTATACTATGTTAAAAGCAGAAAATGCTTTGCAGGTCAGATAACGCTTGAAATTAACGGTGAGAAAAAACGCAAGACGGCTTACGGTAAAACCGAACGCATTGTTAAGAATAAGTTGCTTGAATATCGTATTCAGGCAAAAGCAGGATTTTTTGACGAACCCGATAACACAACTGTCTATGAGCTTGCCGAAAAGATGATTGAAGAACAATTCTCTCTTAATGAGATTAAGCAAACTTCATATGACCGCAAGAATGAAACATTAAAGTCAATGAGTCCTATTTATGATTTAGCAATGCGTGAGATTACGGAAGATGTAATAAAGCATTTTTTCATTTCTAAAATCTCTTATTCGCAGTCATACTTGGATAAAGCATATCAGCTTTTAAAGTCAGTTTTCAATGAAGCTGTAAGGAAGAAAATTGTTACAGAAAACATTATGCTGAACATCAGAAAGCCAAAGTCAAAGCAGGAGCTTGTAAAAGTAAGAGCATTGACTGTTGATGAACAGAAAAAGCTGATAGATGTTCTCAAAAGCGAGGATATACGCTATTCGGAACAAATGCTTTTGTCAATGTTTACAGGCATGCGTATGGGCGAAATTAACGCCTTAGAGGTAGGAGATATAAACTTTAATGACCGTACAATTAGAGTTTGTAAAACTGTCAGCAGAGGTCTTAACGGTAAAACATATATAAGTAATTCTACAAAGACTAAAGCAGGTATGCGTACAATCTATTTTAATGATGATATGGCTGATTTTTTAAAACAGTGTATCGGAGATAAAAAAGACGGTCTTATATTTGCTTCAAGTGTGGATAAACTTGTCACAACTAATCAGGTAAATTATCAATACGCAAACACGCTGAAAAAGTATGATATACTTGATAAGAGTGTTTACGGAAAGGTTGATTTACATTCACTTCGTCACACATATGCAACAAGATGTATTGAATCAGGTATGCCTGCAAAGGTACTGCAAAATCTTCTCGGTCATACTGATATAAGAATTACGCTTGATACATACTGTGATGTTTTCCAAAAATACAGTATGGAAAATCTTGCTGTAGCTGACAGCTATATGAAGAGCAATAACATTGCAATAGTATGACTGTCCGAAAATGCACTGTCAACTTTACTGTCACACCATAAAAAGCCGATAAATAAGCCACTTGTCAGGGTTACCTGCACCAACAGCCGTTTCTTATGTAGGGACGGCTGTTTTGCACCACATTTTCGGTCTGTTTTATGGTGATTTTCAAAATATTTGAATTAATTTTGAATAAAAAGCGAAAATTATGTTGACAAATCCGAAAATATGGTATATAATAATCAAGCTGTTGTTATTAAACAACATTTCGAGGTGTAGCTCAGTTTGGTAGAGTGCTTGGTTTGGGACCAAGATGCCGCAGGTTCAAGTCCTGTCACCTCGACCATAGAAAAAACCGCATTAGAAAGCCATTTTTAAGTTTTTTAGTGCGGTTATTTTTTTGCCTTTCATCTGCTAAAATATGTTAAAATACAAGAAAAACGGTTAAAAATGTTAGGCAAATGCAAGGCAGAAAAAGTGTGATATTCACCTCACCTTTAATTTGTAAACTGTATTCGTGAGCTCGAAAGGATTGCGGAAGAAAATAATAAATAATAACAAACTCCCCTCACCCACTTTTTACGGCGGATGAGGGGAATATTTTTTGCAATTATGTGTTTGATTTTGTTATGTAGTTTGTTTAATCGCTGAATTTATTCTTTCCTCAGCAATTTTGTAATACTTTTCGTCAAGCTCAACACCGATAAAGTTTCGGTTTGTATTTATGCAGGCAACGCCTGTTGTTCCACTCCCCATAAATGGATCTAAAATTGTGAAATTTTCCTTTGAACTATTACGGATTATTTTTTCAGTAATGTTAAGAGGTTTAATGGTTGGATGTTTCCACATTTTTTTGTCCTTTAGGTTTAAAGCACTTAAATAATATGTTTTTGCATCCTCGTAGCTGTGGGGAAAGCACTTACCTTTTCCTTTTCTGAAATAAAGTAAATATTCAGTGTCGCTTAAATATTTATTTGAATAGGTGGGCAAAGCGTTCGTTTTGTGCCAGCAAATAATATCAAATTTGCATTTAAGTTGCCCGACATAAAATTTTAAATAATCATATATTTGTGCTTTATTGCACCAAAAATAAGCATTGATTTCTTTCATAACTCGCAAAAATTCTTGTCCGAAAAGTTCAATATCATACCCATTAATTATTTTTGCTTTCTCGACATCCGCTAAAGATTCACTTAATTCCATTATCTTGTTTACAGTTCCGCCGCCCTTTGTGTTTAACACATAAGGCGGATCTGTCAGCAACAGGTCTATGCTATTTTCGGGCAAATTTTTCAATACTTCAAGACAATCGCCTTGATATAAATTTACCGTTTTCGTCACCCCATTTCTTTATCTATGGCATCCGCACCGCCACATAAAATTTGCAACGGTGCGAAATATTTAACATCAGCCAAGTGCTTTTTTAGCATTGGCAATTTTGTTGTCTTTTGCCCTGATACCATCGTTGATAAGATGATAGATAGCATTGATTGTCTTCTCTCCGACAATGCCGTCAACCGTGACCTTACCTGCTCTCTGTGCTTCTTTGACCGCCTTTAAAGTACCATCTCCGAAACCGTTTGAGTTATCAACTTTCGTCTTAATGATTTTCATGTTGTAAAGAGTAATCAACTGCTTTTTGAATGCAAGTGTTGCTGTGTTATGTGCGCCAAATTTAATCATTTCTTCTTCCTCCGTATCTGTTGTTTTTCCACTGAGCTGTGCAGTTACTTCGTCTGCAAGATTACCAAGTCTATTGTAAAGCCAGTCGCCCGGGCAAGATTTATTCGCAAACCATCTGTGTACAGTCAAGACCATTTCGCCTGATTTTGGCGAATAGTTTAAAGTCTTGTCCTCGTTACCGAACCAAAGCAGTTTAGTCTTGCCGTTTCGTTTGCAGATGTCAACACATAAGTCAACAAGTTTGTTGTACACTTTACTGTTCATCGTGTACGGTGCGGTTGTGTCGCTTGCACATTCGATTGTGACTGCACGCTGGTCATTTGCATTGCTTGATGAACACCAAGAGCGGTTGCCTTCATCAACACAAAGCAACACCCTGCCGTCATAGCCGATACCGTAATTACAGCTCGCCTCATTTCTCGTGTTCATAAAGATGTTGCCGAGTGTTTCAACGCTACACTGACCGACTACACAATGCGGAGTAATGCGGTCGATACTGTGTGTACGCTTACCGCTGTGATTTTGCGATAATTTAGTGTAATTTACAAGTTTTGAATTACTCATAATTTTCCTCGCTTTCGCAAATAATTTTTTTGTTTTCAAACTTTTTGTATGCGTCAAGATACATTTCGTTTTTATCGCCGTTGTATGTACATTCGTAGTACATACCGTCGTGTAATGTTGTGCTAATAAGGCATTTATGGTTTTGCAAAGTCTTACATGACCACACTACAAAAGTGTCAAAATCAGGTGTATCATCTGACTTATCTAAGTGATTTAACACATACTTGTTTACCTCTGATACTGCAAGTTTAATAAAATTTGCATTTGTCATAATTATTTCTCGCTTTCGTTTTTATTTTATGCACTCCCCACTTTTACTACATTTTTATAAATAATATGGTATAATTCATAATAGAAGGGAGGTGAATCATATGGAGTTGATTTTAAAAGAAATTGAACGGGCATTAGACGCTAAACTATACTATTTAGCATTGCAAGCTTCTCTAACATTGCCCGATATTTGTGGAGCACTGCAATCAGATAACGGAAAAGCAACTGGGGATAAATATATTGATTGGTATGATACTTATGCAAAAGAACCGGGCAATCTATCTATTTCCGGCAAGGATTGTTACTATTTTCGTTGTTCATATGTGCATCAAGCACTAACCACACATGAAAGATCTTCATATTCACGAATTATATTTTTAGCACCGACTTGTCAAGGCATAACTATGCATAACAATGTTATAAAAGGTGCCTTAAATATTGATGTTAAGCGTTTTTGCAATAATATTCTTAATGCAGTACGCAAATGGCAGAAATCAATCAAAAATAATGAAAACTATAAAAGAAATTACAAAAATCTCATTAAACTTTACCCAGATGGACTTCCACCATATATAACCGGCACACCAGTAATTTCGTAACAATAATCTAATAAACATAGATAGTCCAGAAGAAATTTAATTTTCAACTGGGCTATCCTTTTATTTTAGTTAGTTTTCCGAAACTTCGGGCAGACCTGCCACCGATGTGAGTACCGACAATACACCTGCCAAAAGGCTTGCCGAGCCTACTGCAATCCAGTTTACATCTGTCATAACGGCAGACACTCCAATTGTCGCAACTGCGGTCTGAGCAACAGTTTTAATCGCTCTGACCGCCGTAGCTTTTGCCCATTCTTTGGTAAAAATCTTTTTCATTTTCAATCTTTCCTTTCGCTGATTTTTTCGAGGTCTTCAATTCTGTGATTTGCGACCTTAATTTCTTCGTCCACAACCGCATTGTGTTGTTCAATCGCATATGTGCGCTCAATGAGATTGTTATGTTTTTCAACTTTCTTTTCGAGCTGTTCGATTCGATAGTTTGACATTCGGTTGCTTACACAAATGCCACCAAGCGTGCCAACTAAAGTACCAAACAGCGATATAACCGATACAATTACTTCGGGTGTCATTTTACTTCGATCTCGCTTTCTATCGGCTCATTAATGGTTGGGTCTGTTCCCCAAACTGCCATTACTGCGGCATAGTATTCGTCTGATAACACCGCTCTGAGCTGTTCTCTGCCCGATTTGCTGTTCATGTAGGCACTGCGGATGTTTCCGCCGACCTGCATTTCTTCACCGTTAAAGGTCAAAAACTGCTGTCTGAGTACTGACACGCTGTCCTTCGTGAGCATATCGAGTGTGATTTTTTCTTTAAGTTCCATAATTTTTACCTCCGTTATTTAATTTTGTACAAGCAAATCACATTAATTTGCTCGCCGTCTGCAAATGTGTAAGCCGTCTTATCCTGAGTCGAAAACTGTAGCCAAGTGTTATTTTTCGGAATGGCAAATTTAAAGAGCTTGCCAAGGTTTGAAATACCGACACAAAAAACATTGTCCTCGGAAATACATTTGTACGGCAAATCAATCAGCGGACACATGCTATTGCCGGCAAGAGATACTGCGTTCATTTTGACGGTTGCACTGACGATTACGATGTCACCAATCGTCTTATATGTACAGTTTGCACTTTTGATTTTATCCGCGACGGTTGAATAAGGTGTAAGTGTTGATGTTCCGCTTTCAATATTTGACGAATCGTATTTAGTTGCCAAGGCGGTTTTATCGGCTTTAACAAGCAGAGCGCTGTAAACCGTACCGCTTGTGAGATAACACGGGCTGTTATTTTTGGGCTCGCTGTCGAACGGCATTGAATTGAGCTTTTGGGCAAGTTTTTGGTCTGTTCTTTCCTTCGTATATGCGTCCGTAATTCCGTACCCTGCAAGTGTAGTTGACTTATTGGCTTTGTTTGCAAGATTTGCGTCGGCCGTATCAAGCCTTGCTCCAAGTGAATCATGACTGCCTCTTGCTGTGGCTATTTCGGATTCAAGTGCAATTGCTCCGTTTGTAGCCTGTTCAATCCCCTCATCCATATGGTTGAGGTTGTCGGCATTAAGAGCAGGAGCAGATCCGTTCACAAAGACAATTTTATTGTATTTGTTCATTTTCTTTTATTTCCTTTCCTAATCGTTTTTCGCCCTTTGATGTGAGGGTAGTTATAAATCCGTTCATTTTCTTATTGAACACAAATGTTTCAATTGTCGGCAAATCTTCAAACGGAGTTTTAATTGTGTACTTATCGCCTGCCTCAAGCCACCAATACAAAAACAGCTTAATTTTTGTCGGGCGGTATTTATACACATCCCCAAAGAAATTAACAGAATTATATTTTGTGCCGATATCACTTGCTGTTGTTCTGCACCTCATCAAAATGTTATCGGAAACATACCACGAAAAATCGTTACTGTTGCCATACAAAAACACTTTTTTATCAGCAAACTTAGCACTGTACATACGGATAGGCTCAAGTTCGTAATCTTCAAAGGATAAATCTTTGTACGAATCGATTGTTTCAACGGAAGATTGAGAATACAGCCTTTTAAAACGCATTTTTCCGTCGGCATCTATAACGGCAAAGCTCAAAGTTAATTCTGCATAAGCTTGGATTAAATCTGACAAGGTAATGTCCTTTATAACCTTTTCCACGCAGGTATCATCAAATTTCAGCGGTACACTAAAGATAGATAAGCTCGGCGGTGAAACCCCTGTAATTGCATAATCTTTGGCAAATTCTGCGATTATTGAATAAAAGCTCTTAAAATTATCGTCTTTTTGATAGTGCGCATAACCATAGTTCTCTTTGCCTGCAAACCACAAAGACATATCCACCTTTGACATATCATAAAAAGCGTCATAGGCTGTGATTTTGACGATGTTACGCTGTTTTTTATCTTTTTGAGCCGACTGAATTTTACCGTAGAAAACAGGACATTCAACCGTTCCTATTTCGACAGGACAAATAAGAGTATCTGACGGGTACAAATCATCTGACGGATACAGCTCAGATTCAAGATATGTTGCCGTGATGATGACCTGTACCGTCTTACCTATCAAAGCCGAGCAATCATAATCAATGAGTTTTACGCTCATTTCAGAGGCTATGCAACCGCCGAATTTCAATTCTTTTTCAACGATTTCATTTTCAAGCGAAAAGCTGTCAAGCACGATACTTTCATCTGTTATATTCTCAAAACTGCCGTCGGGAGAGTGCAGAGTAACGGTGTTATAAAGCGTGTTAGTTTTCAGCTTATCAGCAATTTCTTTAGATACAAGCATTTTTAAGAATCACCCCTTAATACTCAATCAGTTCAACCGTAATCGGCTGATAGGTTATGTCACTTTTTTCGGCGGTCATTACGGTATACTCAATATCGGGAATATAAAAATAAGAGGTGTAATAGCTGTTCGTTTCATCGTTCCAATAAGTTACCCTGCATTTTCTCTGTAACTTATTCGTCATTGAGAGGTTGATAATCGACTGAAAATCAATCTTTTCGTCGAGATGAAGAATGTGAGTTGAAAACGAAATTTTTGTTTTGTAATTTGGCAGCGTTGCCCTTTGAAGCGTACCGTTCTGATCTCGTTCCGCAGAAGTTTCAAGTCGCTGATTCGGAGTTGATGAAAATGCGGTAATGTACTTATTCGGCATTATGTTGTTGCCGAATTTAAGCAAATAGCCGTTATAATTTGACATATCATCCCCCCCTTTATGTAAATGCGGATTTACCGTTGTGTCTGCGTCTGTAAAGTTCGTCCTGTCTTACCATTTCTTCAAAGAGCGTTGAACCCTCAAGCTCGGCAGTAAACGAATAAGTGTTGCCGCCGTTGTTGCGGAAGATAATGAACATTTCATAAATGCGTTTAAGCAGGTCAAGAATTTGTGTGAGAATCACGGTATCCTGACCGCCCGAATTGTCGAGCATACCCTGCAACTTGTTGAGCGGAGAAATAACCTCAGGGTTACCGCTGTTAGCGCCTGCGTTATCGCCGACAACAGCAAGTGTCGGAGCTTTAACAATACCGCCTTTTGCAAATTTTCGTGCAGGTGATTCTGTGGGTTCTTCAAATCTCGGAATGAGAGGCGGATTTTCAGGCATTGAAAAGCTCCAATCCTGCCCGATGACAGAACCAATTGCCCCTGCAATTCCGCCGATTGCATTGATAACACCGGAAACAAAGTTATAAATACCCGTCCACAAGCCGTTAATACCGTCAATGATAGCATTTACAATAAATCTAAACACGGCACAAATACCATCCCAAATACCTTTGAAAAAGTCGTAAATACCTTGCCAAGCTTTTTTCCAATCTCCCGAAAAAACACCTGTGATAAAGTCAATAAGACCGCCGAATGTTTTCTGAATGGAAGTAACCAATTCACCGATAAATGTAAACACATTATCAAATACTCTTTTTACGGCATTGAAAACATTCTGAAATATAGGTCCCCAAAAGCTGACAAGCCAGTTTACAAACGGCGACAGAAAGTTATTCCACACGGTTGAAACACAGTCTGCAACCTTACCGAAGAAGTTTATTGCACCTTCAAAAACAGGCTTCAGCCAATTTTCCCACGCTGATTTTACGATTGCTACGATAAAATCCCACGCAGGCTTAATCCATTGATTGTAAACATTCATCAGGGTTGTGCCGATGTTGGTAAACATATTGCAGATATTCTGAAAAATCTGCTGTCCGTTGCCGTTCCACCATTCGCTGATAATTGTTCCGATATCTCCGAAAATTTGACCGATAAAGTTAAACACATCTGCAAACTGCAATTGTAAATTTTCGAGAAATTCAGTGATTGTTGCACCGTCATTTTCAGTCCATTCAACAAGGCTTTCGGTTGCAGTTGAAAACGCACCCGAAACAACTTCGCCGACTGAGCCCGCAAAGGTTGTAAGACCGCTTAAAAGATTGGAAATTGATTCTTCCATTTGAGGGCGAACATTGTCAATTGCATTGCCTGCAAGTGTACCGAAATTATCAAAAAAGGTTGAAAGGTTGTTATAGCCGTTTGTAAGATTGTTGCCTATGGTGTCGATAAAGCCGATAATCTTTTCCCTGTCTTTTGAAATCCACTTAGCAACACCGCCTGAAATGGTCTGAAACGACTTTCCGCCGATTGTCGCAATCGCTCCGAATGCAGAGCCGATTGCCCCGAGTTTTGCAGAACCGACCTTTTGCATTGTGCCGAATGCCTTTTGAACTATGGGAACAGCATTATCAAAAACGGTCTTGCAGTTCTTGCCTATAGCTGACCAATCAACCTTGTTAATACCTTTCTGTACATTCTCGACAAAGCCTTTGAATCCGCTCTTTTCGTATAGATTTTTGAATGCCCCCGAAAGGTTTTTGCTTGTGTCCTTGACAACATTCTTTGCAACAGCTCCGCCTGATGAACCGCCTGAAGAGCTTTTTGATGATGAGGTGTCTGACTTTGAAGATGAGCTGTCAAAGCTTGAAAGCACATTCAGCTTATCAAAGCCCGCTACACTTCTCTTTGCTTTTTCGGAACTTTTCTGAACATTATCAAGCGACTTTGAACTGTCATCTGCCGTATCCGTAAGGCTTTTGGCAGAATCGGACGCAGATTTGATATTGCTTGCGGTGTTGTTGCCTGTATCCCAGCCGAAGACCTTTGAAAGCGATTCAACCGCACCTTTGGCATATTCCGTTAAAGTTGCAAGTGCGGAACTCAACCGCTTTACAACCTGAGTTGCCACCTGAAGAATAGGTTGACCGACTACGGCAAGGAGCTGTTTCCAACTTTCTCTGAGGTTGCCTGTTACATTCTCCCAACCGTCTGCTTCACGGCTTGCCTGTCCCATAGCACCCGAAAGCTGATTAGCGTCCTTGACCATTTGCAAAAGCGTGAGCTGTTTCTGCGATTCCGACAAATCCGTAAATGACTTGCCATACAGCTTATTAGCCGCCGCATTTCGTGTGGTTTCGGTACAGGACAAACCGAGTGCGGCATCATTTTCAAAGTTGCCTTTGAGAAACGATTTCAGGCTTTCTGCGGTATCTTCAAGCGAACGGTCATAATATGCGGCACTGTCGGCTGTTACCTGCAAAGCCTCCTGCATCATACCCAAAGCACTTGAGCTGTCCATTCCAGTAGTTTTTGCAAAGGCATAAATGCTTGTGCCGACGCCCTGCAATCGGGTTTCAAGAATACCGCTCTGATTGGCAACGCTCTGAATTGCTGATTCTGCCTGTGACTGCATTGTACCGAATGTCTGCTCAAACTGCGAATTTGCCGCCTTGACTTCCGCAGCCGATTCAATGCACTGCTGACCGAACTCCTTGATTTTGGCAACGGAAAGGGCGGCAACCACAACTGTACCGATTTTCTTAAACGAGGATGAAACCGAATTGCTTAACTGCTCACCGCTGCCTTTGATGTTTGAAAACTCTTTCTCGGTTTTCTGAGAAACGCCCTCCGCAACCTTTGAAAAGGACTGTTTCATATCCGTGCTTACATTTTCAAAATCTTTTGAAAGACTTGAAAACGCCGAATCAAACTTTTTTGTAATTGAATCGGAAATCTTATGCAATGTTTTAGAAATATCATCACCCGTAAGCCTGACATCAAGCTCAATTTCACCCGCCTTTGTCGCCATATTCACCACTTCCTTTCATTTTAGATTCTTTAAAAACAAGCATAAAAACAGCGCACACCGTTATGATGTACGCTAATAAAATTTTGCAAAAGAACAGCCACCCCGTTTGGAGTGGCTTTTTGTTTACAAGCTTGCAAAAAAGTTTTGAAATTCTGCAAGAACGGTGTTCATATCTTCGTCTGAATAGTGCTTTGCATTCCTTGACCGCCACTTGTTACGGATTTTGTGCTGTGACGAAGTAAAGTTTTTCAAGACCTCTTTGTCGGTTTCAAGGCGAATTTGAACCGTTCTTGCAAGCGGTGTTTCGGGCCCTAAGCCTTGCAGAAGTGAGCAGAACTCATTCCAACTCATTTTTGCAAAATCCTTTGAATAAATACTGACCCCGTACTCCGAGCGAAAGCTCGACACGATTAAATCAAAGTCATCAATCAGGTCGTAGCCGGGGTCTGAGCTTCCCCCTCGTCAGTCAAATCGCCTGTTGCAATTTTGGCGGATTCGCTGATAAGGGCGTTGAAATCGTGCATATTCAGCTTTAACTTTTCAATCTTTTCTCTCTCGGATTCATCAAAAAGAAGATGATACATTTCGATAACATCTTTACTTTTACCGTTGCCGTCCTCAAAAAGTGCCGCAACTTTGAGCATTGAAACTGCGTCATTGTTGATTGCAAGGTCAACATTTTTAACTCTGACGCTCGGCTTTTCCTCAAAATTAAGCTTGTCTGTAATATCAATTAACTTTGACATAATCGTTCATTCCTTTCGTTTTTTAAGCGGCTGCTGTATATACGGGTTTGCCGTTTGACATAACTTCAAATTCAAGCGGAGCAACACCCGTGCTTGCGCCTGCACCGTTTGATGTAACGGATACAACTGCATTTTTAAAGAGGACGGTTGAGCCGTCGGGGAAAGTCCACATAAACGGAACTTCTACCTTTCTGCCGTTTTCAAATGACAATGCGGCAATCTGGTCGTTACCTGCGTCACCGATTGTACGCTTGCCCTTTACTGAAATTGTGATTGACTTTGCTGTCATAAGTCTTGACTTCCAGCCCTCGTTTTCAAAGGCTGTCCATTCCTCTACGCCGTTGTCAAACGCAACGGAAAATTCTTCGCAGTTAGCAATATTTGTCGTGGCGGATTCCGTGCCTGCCTTGCCGACTGCAAACTGATTTTCATAGCACGGGAATACTCCCGATTCTACTTTTGCCATAATTTTACTTCCTTTCGTAATAGAATTTAACTTCAATGACCTGCTCATACACTCCCTTATCGTCTGTTCCCACATCAATGGGTTCTTCCGTGAGCAGTTCGATTATATAGATTTTGTGTTCCTTAATTTCAACTTTTTTAATGCCGTAAAGCGTTTCGTAAAGTCTGCGTGCAAACTCCTCGGTTTCTCTTGCGTTGTCGGTGTAATGGATAAGCAAAGACACGCTTATTGTATCGTAGGTACTTTCACCGCCGATTGCCCTTGTGGGTGTTCCCGACTGCTTTAATGAATACACACCGATTGACTTGTCCTGCTTGTTGTCAAGCTTGCCAATGTAATAATGCTCAGCTGAGGTAACGCTTTTGAGCCAATCTCTGATGTCCGATAAGTAAATCAAAGTCCTGCTTCCTTTCTGTATAATCTCACAAATGCCCGACTGCAAAAATTCTGCCGTGTACCGCCCTCAAGCCACGGTGTAAGCCACTTACCTCCGGCGGCAATGTTTTCCTCACGGCTGAAATTATACTCGGGATGAAAATACAACCGCCTTGCATACGGAGTGCTTGACACTATTTTAACCGTGCCGTTCCAACTCTGTGCACAATCTTCAAAGGTGTTTTCGTTCTGAAGATTACCCGTATCAAACGGCATTACCTGCGTGTTTTTCACCTGTGTAAGAAGTGCGTCACCTGTCTGTTCAAGAGCCTGTTGCTTTGCCTTGTCAAGCTGTTTTACAACAGGAATATTGAGTTTGATTTTTGATGATACCGAAAATCCCATTAAATCACATCCAATTCCGTAAAATTAACTGTACCGTCAGGGTTGCGGTGTTTTGTACCCTGTACGATGTTTCGTTTTACGCCGTCAAGGATTACAAAGCCACCGCTTAAAGCGGGGCTGTCGGGAGCAATGTCGCCGTCAAAAAGCAAGCCAGCCGACACCTGAACAATTTTCTGATCTTTGGTATAGACCGTCTTTGCCTTTGACTGCATATTACACAAGGCAGAGCCACCGTGCAGGGTTGCTGACGGGTACAAGCTGTCGGAGGGATACAGATTTTTGCATTCAAACACGGTCAGGGGTGCTCCGTCTTCGGTAACACCCTCACCGTAGATTGTGACCTCGACAGGAGTTTTGCAGAACTGCTTTTTTACAAGTGACGGAAATTTCACGGTTTTCACGCACCTTTCAGATTGCAGGATAACAAAGTCCTGTTGATTTTAGCAACGCATAGAGGTCGGCAGGAATTGCCACTCCGCTGATACACATTAAGTTCCAGCTTGCGCCAAATTCCATTGATGTGCCGTTGATTGAATAGCTTTTCAGATAGGAAGAAATCATATCGGCATTTTCTTCTTCAAAAGCAGTAAGTCTGCTATGCACTCTGCCGATGATTCTCTTCTGCATTTCCGAAAGTTTTTCAAAATCAATGCAGTTAAAAGTCAGAACATCAATGTGTTCGGCAGAGATAATGCTGTTTTCATCTCCGCCCTGATGTTCAATGTAATCCGCATACATTACGCAACCGCCGTTGTGTCAACATCGGCATAAATGCTGTCAATTTTGCCGTCCTTGCCGTTCGGGAATACGAATGTGTCGGAAAGCGAACGGTTCTGATAGAGCCAGCCGTCACCCTCTGTGTGTGAGCCGGGAGCAAAGAAGTAAATGCTTGAAATCTTCGGAACAGTCTTGCAGGTTTCACCGCAGGCAACAAGAACATTGATTTTGTGAGCACCTGTTGCAGGCTCAAAACCGCCGTCATCGGGGTTAAAGTTGAAGTTATCGTAGAAACGCTCATCGTCAATAACCTCGATGATAGGGCAACCGTCAATCTCGGTCACTCTTGTTTCAATGCCGATACCGCCCTCTGCAATCTGTGTAAGCTCAATCTTGCGAGTGAACTCTGTTGACTGTTCAAGGCAGTCCATAATGTGAGATGTCACATAGGCAACAAGTGTGCCTCTTGCCTTGTATCTGCGGAGCTTGCCGGCAGAGAGAATTGTTTTGAGCTTTGAATAAGCGTTCTCCTTAGTCCACTCCGATGTCTTTGTTGAAGAATGATATCCGTCTGTTGCCTGAGCCTTTGTTGCAACCTTCGAGAAGAAAAGTGCGTCTGTTTCGGGAGCAACCTGTGTCTGTTCAAATGTCTTTGAAATGTTCTCAACGCTTGCAGTCGAATTTGTTTCATCAACATCTGCCTTGTCAACGAGAAACTCAATGTCACGGTCGTGTTCACAGGTGAACGGAACATCGGTCTGAACATACTTGCCCTTGTTCCAACCGCCGTTGCGATTGTGGTTCTTAAAGCCTGATGTACTCATCTGTGTGAAGTGGAATGTTCTTGCACCAACCCACTTTACATTTGAAGTGATGAACGGTGATGTAAGTGTACCCTGAACGAGAATTTCGAGCAGGTCAGGGCTGAACTGCTCGGCATAGTTATTTGTGTTTGCCATGATTTTTTCAATCCTTTCTTTGGTTAAATATTAAATCTGTTCCATTTTTTGGTAGGAACATTAACCTTTGGTTTTGTGCCGTCCGATGTACCGTTGCCGTCACCGCCGATTTTCTTAACTCCTGTGCCGTTCTCGGCAGGTTTGCCCTTGAGTGCGGGAATATCGTCAAGCACCTTTTTAACAGCCTCTGTCAGTTTTTCCGCATTGACCTTGCCGTCTGTCACAGCCTTTGAAAAGTCTGCAATTTTAAGCACATAAGGAACTGTTGCAATGTCAACGCCCTGTTTTACGGCTTCGAGGGTTGCCGACTGGTTGACTTCTGCCATAAGTTTTGCGTTGTTTGCAGATTCAACTTCCGACTGCATTTTTGCAAAGTCGGGAGTATTCTTAGCTTTCTGCTCCTTAAATGCTCCGATAGCCTGTTTCATTTCATCGGCTGACAATCCCTGCTCCTTAAAATATGACTTCAAAACGGTGTCCTCTGTCACGCTCTGTTTGCCTGTAATAAGGCTTGCGAGCTTGTCATAATCAAAGGCAGGAGCGTTTCCCTGTGGAGTTCCCTGCGGTGCAGGTGTCGGTTCATTGGGGGTTGATGTTGGATTTGGTTCTGCCATTTTTTCATATCCTTTCAGTTTTTCGGGTGTCTCCCGTAATCAGTTTATAGAGTGTCTCTCTGTTTCAGTTTTGCACGGTGTCTCCCGTAGTTTAATGTCTTCGGACAATAAAAAAGCACCTTACATATTCGTAAAGTGCTTAATCCGCTTTTTCTGTTTTAACTGCTTTGGCTCTCGGCTTTTTGGGAGCGTCAGGCTTGACCTCTTCTGCAAAACCGCCGTCAATGAGTTCCTTTGCTCTCTGCTCGGAGCATTCAAAAACTTCATTCACAGGTCGGGTTACATAGCCGTTCTGTTTATCATTAAATGCTGTTGTTACTCTGATTTTCATTCTGTCACCACCTTTCTAAACCGGTCAAAATCGACGGGTTTAAATGCAATAAAAAAGCACTCTGATTTCTCAAAGTGCTGATTTGATGTATTTAGTTCTGTTACGGCAAGTTACAGGCAAGTTAAAAAGTCCGAAAACAAGCCGTTTTTACGAATTGCAAGCCTTTACGGGCAAGTTAAAATAACAAAACCGCCCTTTTTACGGAGCGGTTAGATAAATGGGTCATTACTAATATAGCCGTCTTCTATTAAGCTTTTAAATATATGAGCTTGTTCTTTTTCAAAAGCAGTCAGGTTTTCAGAAAAACCTATTAATTTGTACCTATGTTGTCCATTAACTACATACGGTTCAAAAATTCCAATTCCAGAAGAGAAAAAAGGTTTCTTAATAAGATTAAGGTATTTTTTATATTCAACAACTACTGATTTTGGTGCATTATCGTTTATCAAAAATGCACATCCGTATTGAATAGTACCTGTATTATCAATAGCGTATTTTGCACTATGATAAAACCAATCAACGGGATTATCTATCATTGTTCAACCACCTTTAATGTCATAAATCGTTCAGTCTTTTTTTCGTAATTACCTTTATAATCTTTTACAGTTATCTCTCGTTCTCCAGCGTCAACAACTTCATATGTTGTATTCTTATCAATCAAAAATTCGAATTCAGCAGGACTATCTGAAATTTTGTATAGATAAGCTCCCTTAGTTTCCTTTGGTGCAATAATTTCCAGAGTAGTTCTCGTTGGCTTATCAATTCCACCAAATGCTAACTGTGTATCAGAACACAAGGTTGTGCTGGTAAATCCTTTCTCAGTAAATTTTTTACCAATCATTTTACGCATATCTTCAACCGATGAAGTCGCATTCGTAATAAAATCCACATTCCCCACGGACCGTTTTAATTTTAAAGGTTCGTTCAGCTTGAATTTCGATAGTTCTTTTGATATCTCATCACCAACACCATTAAGGCTACTCACATACTTTTCACCATAGCGTTTTTTAACCTTTTCAAGAGACTCTCCACCTCTTTCAAGAGCGTTGATAATGTCGTAATCACCACCTGTATATCGGTAAATAGAAGGGTTATCATCTCGACTGAACGATACATCTTTATTTAGTTCATAATAATCATTCTGCCAATTTTCAAATTCTTCAACATTACTCAAAGACAGTTGTTTTGTTTCTTTAATTATATCATTATTTTCTGCCTTTTCAACAGTTTTTTTCTGAACATCTGATTTCTGACTTGTGCCTGTATCTATTTTTTTACTCTTTTTCTTTGCTTTTTTTGCTTTATCGTGCCACTCATCGGCTCGGGTTTGGGCAATGCGTTTGTTGTCCTCATCAAGACTGTATTCAGCTCGGCGGTCAAAGCGTTGTGCCTGCCGTTCTGCGTACTGCTGTTTTTCTTCAAGTCCTCTTTGGCGGTCAAGCTGTGCTATCTCATCTTCGGATAAAGGACCGTCCAAATCGTCAAGTTCGGGATAATATGTACTCGTGCTGTCCTTGCAGCGTGGATGAAACAATCCGTTTTTGATTGCGGTTGACAGCAGAGGATAATTGCCGTCAGACTTCTTGCCGTTTGAATACACATCGTCAATAAACACCTTGCCGATATATTTTGCACAATCGGGGCAACCGCCCTGTCTTGAGTTCACAACAACGAGGGATACTCCCCATTCGGCTCGCTTTTCGCCCTCACCACGCAGATAGGCTCTTTTGTTGGCTGTTTTAACCGCCATATCCGCATAATCCGAGAGCGTATGCCTTGCACCGTTTTTGTACTCCACACAATTCAGTCCTGCGTTGAGCATATCCTTGCAGGCGATGTCAACGGCTTGTTCATATGTAACCGCACCCGTATTCATTGCAACCTGAGCGTTGTATATCGCCTTGCGGTACTTGTCATTGCTCATTCGCAGGACTGCCGTTTCCGCTCGTTTTAAATCGTCCGTAGTCGACTTTACGAGTGCGTCAAGCTTTCTTTCGTTGACCTTAAAAAACTCGCCTGTGCTGTGTGCTGACGGCTTTTCTGGCGGTTTAAATCCATTCTTTACGGTTTCGAGTATTTCCGCCTCTTGGTCTGAACTGCCGTCAGCCTTTGCCGTGCGAATCATCTCTTCAACCTTGCTGTTAATGGTTTTGAAACGCTTGCCGAATTTCTTTGCGTTGTGCTTGCGGTACTCTTCAAGACTTTTGAGCTGTTCCGCTTGCCATTGTGACCAGTTGTAACCCTCTTTGATTTCCTCTGCTCTGTGGCGGCTGAAATTGCGCATCATACTGTCGATAAGCTCGTTTTCAATCCTCTCAAAAGCCTCTTTAATGCTGTAATCACTCATTGCTTACCTGTTCGCTGTTATCGTCCTGATTTGCGGTATCTTCGGGTTCATCGCTCGTGTCGGTAAGGTCAACATCATCAAGTGAAGAAGTTTCTTCCTCGCCTGCAATGCCCTGTTCTTCCTTAATTCTCTGCACCTCTTCGGCTTTCCAATCCTCCGACTTGCTGTCGCCGTAAAGCTCGTCAACCGAGGTTTCAACTGACATCAAACCGCCCTGTCTTGCTTTTGACACGGTTTCAACCTGACTTTCAAAGCTCGGATTTGCATATTCGCCAAAGTTTACGGATACTTCCAAGCCCTCAACAATACCCTTGCCGTTAAGTTCACCGTCTGCATTGAGTACAACTGCAACAAGGCTTTGAAGTGCGTTCTGCGTAATTTTCACAAGGTTCTGCCTTGTGTAAAGGGTTGTCTTTTCCTTTTCACGCTGAGCGTCTGCATTATCAAGCTTCTTCGTATCAATGCCGAGAGTTGACGGCGATATAATACCTTGCAAACAGAGGTCGAGGGCAGTAATGTATGAACTCAAATAGCTTTCGTGCTGAATCTGCGGATTTTCGGTGTAAATCCTGTTGCCGTTGCCGTTTTCAGACATATCGTTGCCCACGGTGATAAATCGGTTGTCAAACGGATTCGGCGATATTGGCTGACAGGTTTCGGGATTTCTCGGAACAAGGCAATCAGGCACATACTGCTTTGTTCGGCAGGCTCTAAGTGCGTCCATCCACTGTGACCACACTTCATCAAGGCTGTCGAAAGCGTCTGTTTTTATGCTGATAATGCCCGCACCTCTGCCCTTGTGGCACGATTTGCCGTAAAGGACGGGTACAGCCCACATATATGATTCGTCAAATGTAACGCCCTTTGAATCAATCCATGAAAGAGCGTCAACCGTGTGCAGGTCAATCTCTTTGCCGTTGTCATCATACAAAGCATAGTGAATATAGCCGTAACCGTATGTTTCTTCAAAGCGGTAACGGCGGTGTTTTTGCGTGTAATCGGTGTAAAACTTAACCTCTCGAATTCTGCCACGCACATATGTAAAGTCGATGTTTTCGGCAGGATACCATTCAACAATCGGAACATTTGATACAGCCGTGTCAAAGCTGACCTTAAAAGCACCGTCACCGACAACACATAGGTCACGGAGCATTTGCTTAACCGTGTCGGATAGCTTGTTCTGCTTTTCAATGTCTTCCCAACGCTCTGCATAAGCGGTTGAATTTTTACTTGTAACATCTGTGCCGTTGTAGTCGGCAATTACGATATTCACAAGTGTTTCGCAGATGAGTGCCGGCAAGCCCGTGTGTATTTTACGGATTTCAAGCCCCTTTGTGCTTTTTGCCGCCCAAAACATAGTTTTGTTTGTATCAATCTGCCTGTACAGCTCCGCAAGCTGTCTGCTGTTGCCCCAATACCAAATGCGATTGATAAAGCACTCGGTCAGATGATTGCTTGTTTCGGTGACGGTAATTGTTTTGTCGCTTGCAGGAGTAATCTGCAAAAAGTTTTTAATTCCAGATCTGATAGATTCAGCCATTCTGTTAATCAGCCCCATTTATTTCACTTCCAATAATATTTTTAAACGGCAGCCACGCATATTGACCGCTGTTAATGCAATGGTCGTGACCGTCCTCAGGTGTGTTGTCTTTATCCTCTCGCCAGCTGTAAATTTCAAACTCGGCAATCGTGTTTTTGCAATGTTCAAGCACAAAATAACAGTCGGTGGCAAGCCAGCCGAGTACAAGATTGATTCGGTCGATAATCTTCGTTTTCTTCCATGCATTTGCAAAGTCATAGACACAGCCGTGCTGTCGCTTATACTTTTGAAATTCGGTAATAGTCGCTTGGTCGGCGCTGTCAATAAAAGCCGTGCGTGCAAAGCCCCATTCATCACGGTTGCGGTCAAGAAAATCAATAAAATTCTTCACCGTGTCACTCGGGGCAATAGGTGTTTGCATTTCAGCGTTGTTATAAACTCTTTCATCAAGCTGAACACACTTGCCGTGATTGGTAATGCCGTAAAATGTCATTGCGATAGTGTCAGGCGACTTCTGCGAATAGGCGGTATCAAGACCTGCGGTAAACTGAACAAAGTGTTCCGACTTGCGGTTACAGTTCAAAAACTTTCCTGCCCACTCTTTTGATTTGATATGTCTTGCCCTCTCAAAATTCGGGAACACAAGACCTGTTGCTCTGCCTCGCAAACCTAAGATTTTATTTTTATAGAGCTTTGTACCTTTCGGCGCAGAGTTCTTTTTCTTTTCAATCTGTTCGGGTGTAAGGCTTAAATTGTCGGCAAAAGAAAAGAACCAATACCGCCAATTCGGTACAGGTTCTTCGGTAAGCTCCGCCGTAATCTCTGGAGGAACATCATTTTCATATTTTTTAAAAGGACGGGAGCGGTTGACAAACTCCTTATACACAGGCAGGCTCGGATCATCGGGATTCAGCGTTGCAAGCATATAGTCATTACGGGTTGACATCTCTCGGATAAACTCGATATCGGCGGTGTTGATTTCGTCAATATAAACGCACCCAAACTGCGCACCGAGAACCATTTCCCACTTATCCCGACTGCTGTAACCGAGAATATAGATAATTTTGTCCTCAAACTTGATATGCGGCAGCTTGTAATCCTTGTCGCCGTTGCCACAGTAAACTGCGTTACGGTGCAGGTCGAGAATACCGTTATCCTGCTGAATAATGGTTTCTTCGGCTTTACCTGTTGTCTTGGCGGCAATTGCGTGTATCTTCTTTTTACTTTGCGACACCATTCGCATAAACTTAACGCCTGCTCCGACGGTAGTTTTGCCGGACGCTGTAGTGCCTTCAAGAAATTCAGCCGACACATTTGTTGTGTTGATAAAGTCGATATACTTTTGTGACAGCGGAAATTTGTTACTCACTCAGTCCCTCACCGCCCAACTGTCTGAACACATCGGATAGCTTTTCGGACTGCTCAACTTTCGCATCAACCTTAACGGTGTATTCGCCCGTCATCTTGTTGAGCGTGTCAATCGCCCTGATTCTGTCGGAGGTGTCCTGCCCGTCATTCCTTGCAATGTCGGACAAAGCAACCTGTCTGTCCTTTGCACTCATAATGCGCTCGTCCTTGAGCTTATCGGAAAGCTCCTTGATGTATTTTGAAACTCCAACATTCTCCAACAATTCATATGCTCTTGCGTTTGCGTAATTTTCTGAATATCCTGCCTGTATCGCACTCTGAACGGTGTTACCGCTCTGCGCATAATATTCCGCAAACTTCCTCTGCCTTGCATTTAATTTGTCTTTCACGGTATCACCGCCCTTTCTTTTCCCTCACAACACAAAACCGCCCACAGCTGGAACTATGAGCGGTCTGTGCAATTTTTATCTTAGGAGAGTTCTACATATGTCCTGTTTGTCAAACTTTCATAATACCATTATACGCAGGGTGAGGGTGACATTCAATGACATTCCAAAATAATTTTACGAGAAATCGAACTTTTTTCGGAACGCCTGTAACGCTTCGCCGTGCAATCTCAGAGTATGCCTTACGCTCATTTCCATACTCTCGGCAATATCCTCCCACCTCTGACAATTTATGTAATACTCGGTCAAAATTGCAATGTAACGGTAATCGTCAAGTGCGTTGATTTTACTGCGGATTTCAGTTTTCAACCGCACAAGATTGTCAATTTCCCGATTGATTTCAGCCTGAAGGTCTGCAATCCTGTCAACAATCCGCATAGGGTCATTCACTCCCGATGTCTTAACAGGCTCGTTCTGCTTAACCGATACCTGTGCAATATTCAGCCTAAGTTTCGACAGCTCGTGTTCCTTCGTTCTGATCAGCTTATCCGAAACCCTGACCGAATATAAATAATCTTTAACTGTCAATCCGTATCACGCTCCTGTTTCATTTTTGCACCGCAATAGGGACAATATGGATACAAATCAATGTCCTCGTAAAAAGTGAGAAAGTTGCCACACTCAGAACATAAATAATTTGCATAACCGACACCCTCGCTGTCATATTCCCAACTTCCGTGCTTAATCTCTTGCATATCACACACGGTTGCTTCGTTGGGTTTACTACCGTCAACTTCGATAATATGCTTAACTGTTTCGGCATTTCGTTTTGAATTAAAGTATATCGTGTTTACACTACCGTCTGCGAACGGTATATCCAAAGCATAATCACCGGATACCTCACGGATTTTTAATATTTCTCTCATCATTTTTCACTCTTCTCAACAGGCTGATTCCAACAACTATAACAGCTAATATACACGTCACCTTTTTTTGTTTTTGCACAACCCGAAACAGCTCCTAATTTTTTTAGGCAAACCTTTGGTACTCCGTGATCAAGCTCTGCGTTCGGATAGTTCTTCAAGAACTCCGTAAGAAATGTCTTTTGCGGATGTTCGTCACTCCACTTCTGAACAACTTCGATTGCTTTTTCGGGATAATACATTTCAAAGGTTGGACACGATAAACCTTCACCGTTGTTATTACTACACAAAGGACAGTTGCTACACTTAATTTTACACAGTCCGTTCTTTGTTCTTTTCGTCATCCGCAACTTCTCGGTGAAGTAGTTTGTAGTTTTCGTACAATCAATCATTTTCTTTATTCTCCTTTAATTTTTCGGTTATTCTTTTGGTTAAGCCGTTTTCGTTGGTTAGGCATTCTAAGGCTTGGAGGGCATTGATTACGGTTTGCTCGTTGGTTTGGGACTGATACATCTTACGGACGAAGTCGGCGCTTTTCTTTACATTATCCATAATTCTTTGCGAAAGCATACGGTATTCGTCTGCGTCGTTTCTGTCACGCTTATACTCCGTTCTGAGCTTGTCCTGCCATTCAAGGCAGATGTTTATGTCCCAGCCTTTATGACGGTTGTTGTAGCCTACCTTTGCAAGCCTTGAAAAGTATTTATACTCGGGTGGAGGAAAGCTTGAGTAATCAAGCTGACCGTCAATCGCCTTATCTTCAAGCTGTTCAAATACCTGTGGATTGCTGAAATCATATTTTTTCATAATATACCTCTTTCGGAGGGTAGTGGAGGGTTTGGGGCATTTTTAAAGAACCCTTTCTATATATAATATTATTTATTTTTTCTTATACGAAAGGTTATAAAAACCCTCAAACCCTCCACCACCCTCCACCTCAACAATCTTTAAAAAGAGAAATGCCGTTGAAAAAGTTATAGTTTTTGCCTCTTACCTTTTCAAATCGTTTGGCAAGTTCGGTGCTGAATTTGGTATTTGACATACAATATTCGTTGTTATCCCCTGCCCAGCTTGTATAGGCAGCATAGAGCGTGCTTGCCTGAACCGAACCCTCTAACACACATCTGTCCTCGATAAAGGCGGAAATGACATCCATTTCACGCTTGTACTCTCTCACGCTCTGAAGAACGGCAGACGGCATTTTCAAGCCCTCCTTCTGCCACAGAATACAGCCGTCAATACACCATTTAAAAATTGCGGTCATTTCGGCTTTGAGCTTATGCGTAAGGTTCTTATCAACCTTATCCTCGGGAATCTGAACATTGAACGGTATCATATGTATTCTTCTCCATATGCCCGTGTCGGTACCTCGGATAATCGGTTTATGGTTTGTCGCCATCCACAGCTTAAACTCGGGCTTGAACTCAAATTCCTCGCTGTACAGCTTTCTTGCCGTTACGGTATCGTCACCCGTAAGCTGTTTGAGAAGTCCCTCATTAATTCGCACGCCCTCGTTCGGCTCAACCGAGGTGACAAGCCTTGCACCCTTTAACCGTGCAATGTCGCTGTTTATGGCACTGCTCTGAGAGTTTCTTACCATAATTGTTTCAGGCTGAATGTTTGCGGCATAATCGCCGAATACATCACGGATAACATCAATGAATGTACTCTTGCCATTTCGTCCCGTGCCGTAAAGGAAGAATGCACATTGTTCAGCCGTTGATCCTGTCAGGCTGTAACCGACCGCCTTTTGAATGTAGCGAATAAGCTCCTTATCGCCTGCAAAAATATCATCAAGAAATGCAAGCCAACGGGGACACTCTGCCGTTTGAGAGCAGTCAACCGAAGTTATCTTTGTAAAATAATATTCGGGATTGTGTGCCCTCACTTCGCCGTTTTTAAGGTTAATAATTCCGCTTGGGGTATTTAATGCCATGCGGTATTTATCCATTTGTGCCGGAAGCACGGGGATATGGTGTTCAACCTCGTTGAGCATTGCTTTTTTTGACTTGTTGGAACGGCTTGCTTTCATATGCTTTTCAAATGCTTTTGACATATCTCCGCCGCTTTCCTCATCAGCCTGCAAGTATAGCTTTGCCTCGGCTTTCATAGCCTCAACGCTCTTGTCTGCCATTCTTAACACAACGCCGATATTGTCAACACACCACTTCATAGAATTGTAGTAGTACCATTTTTTCTCTGTATAACAATACCTTACGCTATCACCGAATAAATCAACGAACCTGTCGGCATTGCCCATATCGTCAAAGGTGTAGGCACGCATTTTTTCTTCGTCAACCGCTTGAACAGCCTTGCCCTCACCGATTGAAATTGAGTAATCGTTATGCTGTTTTGGGTTATAGGTCTGCGTACAGCCCGACACAGCCTTTTGCAAGGTTATAATGCCGTAGGTTGTACCCGACTGCTTTCTGTCCCACTTGTCACGCATTAAGCCTGATTGTCTGAAAATCGAATCCATCTTGTTGGTATCGCAACCGCACCAGAACGCAAGCATATTGCAGAATGCCATATCAGCCTCGCTCTGTGACGCATAAGCCGAAAAATCACCGCTGTATAAGGCTCTGAAAAGATTGCCGTTTTTGGCATTGCAGGCGATTCTGACAATATCGTCAACGGTGTTCGGATTAATCTCAATGTTACGGAGCTTAGGCTGTGGCTCTGTTGCCTTGCCGAGATATTTTGAATGTAACGGCTTTATGCTTTCGGTGCAATCGTTTATGTAGGCATATTCCGAGCAGTAGTCGCCTGTCACAACGAAAAATCTGCCGTTTTCGTACATTTCAAAGCCGCCAGAATCATTCTTAGCCTTTCTTCTGCCCTCGGGAAGAGTTCCCTTGCAGATGATATGAACGCCTGTTTTGCTCTGCGAAAACTCGGTGTAACTCTGCAGAGTGTTCACAAACTCGCTGATTATGTTGTCAGCTCCGCCGTTTTTGTAGTTCTCAATATCGTTTGGCATATCGTCAAGGTCAACACCGAAGAACGGTGAATTTGAGAACATAAAGCCTATGCCTGAATATTTGACGGATTCTCTGACTGCTGTTTCAAAATCCGACCAAGTGTCCGAGTTATTCGGCATTGCAAAGCCACCCGTTCTTGGATTTATCGGTTTCTTTGAAATTCCGCTGTGCGATTTCGGATCGGGATATGACTGCCAGCACACCCAGTTTTTATAACCTTTCAATTCCTCGGGAACTGCAAAATATTTATTTTTATTTGGGTTTAAATTTGTAAAGCCCATTTTTTCACCTCCATATATAAGGAAAAACACGGTGAAAATTGCATTGTTTTATGCAATTCCCGAAGAAAATTTTTTGAAATCAGAACGGTAAATCATCGTCAATCGGCATATCAACAAAGCCCTGATTTGCTGTCTGTGCAGGCGCATAACTCTGCTGTGGCTGTGCATAGGCTGTTGCCGTTGAACTCTGCGACTGCTTGAAGGTATGCTTTACTGTCGGATACTTAGTCAGATTGAGCCAGCTTACTCGCTCTTGCATTTTACCGTTGTATTCTTCGTGCTTAACGGTTGCACGAACAGGCTTTTTCACAAGCTCAGCGAGGAACTGTTCAAGGCTGTCATAGTCCTTGCCGTCGGGAAGTCCTGCCGCCTTGCCGAGTGCCATAACCTGATTAAAGCCGTATCCGTTTACCTGCATATCTTTCTCGGTCGGTTCTCTGCGTTTCCACAAAGTGGAGAATATATGTCCGTTTTTGTACCCCTGCTCAACATCGTTTCGGATAATGAACGAAATGTTCAGGCAGGTTTTTTCCTCGCCTTTTGAATTTGTGTAGTCACGCTCCTCTGCCTTTGCTATAAGACACTCATAATCGCCCTCGGGTTTGAGTGAGTTAGACTGTGCCGCCTCGCTCCAATTTGCTTTAAATCCCATAATTTTACTCCTTTGTTATTAACTCTATTGCCTCATCGGCACTTCTGCACACTCCTGCAACAGCGCCGTTGAGTTTCATCATCTGTATAAATTTCTGTTGTTTTTCGGTAGGTCTGCCCTTGGGAGTTTTAACCTCGATAAAAACCGCCCTTCCGTCTGATTTTCTGACACCGAACAAATCCGAAAATCCGGGCGGAACTCCCGTATTGAAATATCTGCCGTCCTTTGTAAAGCCTGCACCTACATTTATACGGAAAATATCGCAGTACGGTGCAATTGCAATACGGATTTTGTTCTGAATTGCGTGTTCTTCTGTCAAGCTATCATACCTCTCTTTCGTGCCTGAAAATATGCCCAGCCTGTTTTGTAGCCGTGGCTTTTTGCGTATGCAAGCAAGTCCGCATAGCTGTGGCAATCATCGGGTGTGCTGAAATCAAGCTTGAATCCCTCAACCTTAATGAGCTTTGCGGTGGTATCGGTTTCAACGGTCCTTTCGGCTGTCGGGAATACATAACCGCAATGCGGACACACGGCTTTCTGCCCTGCCGGCGGTGCTGAAAATGTAAAGAAACATTCGGGACATTGTCTGACCTTTTCCTCCTGCTCCTTTTCGATTTTTTTAACACTCAGCTTTTTGCGTTTTTCAAGCGTCCATTCTCGGTCGTCATCAGGCATTCCGTGCCTTGCATAGTTGCCCACATGGTCAATGATTACCGCCCTTTTGTTTGGCTTATAACGCATACACCGCATTGACTGCTGAATGTAAAGCGTAAGGCTGTGAGTAGGTCGGAGCAGAATTGTACATTCGCAGTCAGGCACATCAAAGCCCTCTGAAATCAAATCCACATTGCAGAGGATTGTAATTTTGCCGTTCCTGAAATCGGCTATAATCTGTTCTCTCTGTGCCTTTGGAGTAGCTCCGTCAATATGCTCGGCTGAAATTCCTGCGTCACGGAATGCCTTCGCTGTTGCAAGACTGTGCTTTACCGAAGAACAGTAACAGACGGCTTTTTTACCGTCTGCAAGCTGTTTGTAATATTTGATAACATCACCGAACACCGTGTTTTTAATCATTGCCTTTTCAATATCCGCTGTTACATATTCGCCCATTTTAGTATGTAAACCCGTAAGGTCGGCGACACTCGGAGCGTAGTAGTCATACGGGGCAAGGCAGTTATGCTCAATGAGCCATTTTGTACTCACCCCGATTATGAGCTTGTCGTTGACATCGCCCAAACCGTCACCGTTTAATCGGACAGGGGTTGCGGTGACGCCAACCCTCGGAACATCCGAAAAATGTTCGTAAATGCGTTTGTAGCTTTGTGCAAGGCTGTGATGATTTTCGTCTGTGATGATAAGTGCGGGTTTTGGCAGTTTCTTCAATCTTCGTGTAAAGGTCTGCACCATACCGATTTGGCACAAATCCATAAGCACACCCCAGCGGACAAAGGTTCTGAATATTTGGTCAACAAGCTCTCTCCTGTGAACAAGGAACAGCACCCGTTTCCCGTTCCAAGTTGTTCGTCTTGCAATTTCTGCGACAATGCAGGACTTTCCGCCACCGCAACCGAGAACTATGCAAGGGGCTTTGTAACCCTCTCGCCAAGCCTGTCTTACCTGTTCAACAAGGTCATTCTGATACGGTCGAAGCTGCATTGCCTGCACCCTCTCTCTGCTTTTCCTGTTTCTTCTGCTTTATCAGCTTTGCAACACACTGCATACAGAGCTGTCTGCCGTAATTTTTTGTTGTGCCGTCAATGATCTGTTTAACGGTGCGTTTACCGTCCGAAAGTATCGGTGCTTTGCACTCATCACAATACTGTTCGGGTTGCATTGAATAGTATGTTCTCAATGCTTCATCAACAATTTTAAGGTCATTTGATATGTACATTGAATCAAACAAGCCTATCGGACTTTTACAGGTATCGTTACCGTCCGTTTGTGTTGCAAAAAGATACTTGCCGTCAACGACAACAGTTTTTAAAACCGTGGTAAACATTCCCTCGACCGAGATTTTTTCGTCAAGCAACTTGCCGATTGTTTTAGCTTTCTGTCTGCCGTTTTCGTCGGTTTCAATATGGCTGAGAAAATAAACAATCGTGTCATTCGGGAGAGTTTCAACCTCTTTCACAAGCTCCCAAAAATTTTTACCGATATCGGTAAACTTCTGAAAGCCTGTTTCCTTGGCTCTTCTCATATACTCGTTAGCCATGAGATACTGTGCATCATCAACTGCAATCGACTTGCATTTCTGCTTTTTGATAAAGTCCTCAATATCTATGTAGTTGTCGGAATTGATTGAAGAAGTAAATTTTGTTCTGAACGGGAGTGATTTTCCGTTTACATTCACAAGAGCAAGTTCATTTGCTTTGAAATTTCTTAAAGAGGCAGATTTTCCGCTGCCTGAATATCCTAAAACCAATATAGGTAATCCCATAAATAACACCTCACTTAATACTTAATGACTGCTTGGCTTCCATGTGCACGAAGGGGATTTCTTCGCCCTTTTTGCAGAGAGCCTTGACATCATTCTTTTTCACTTCGGGCATACTGTACTTTAAGAGGTGGTCAAGGTTGTGTTCCTCTGCCCACTCAACAAATGAAATTTCATCATCAACAACAAGGCTCGGAGCGTTCTTTTTAAGCGACATAACCGCTCTCGGCATATCAATCTTCTGTCTGCCGAGTGCCTGCATTGACTTAAACAGATAGGTTTTAAGGCTCTCCGCCTGTTTTTCTTTTTGTGACTGTCTTTTTGCAATTGCCGCCTTTTCGGCTTTAAGCATTTTAGCCTCGGCAAGAAGCTGTTTGTAGTAGATTGCAATGCTCTCGGCTTTCTCGTCAAATTCGCCCTCAATACCTGTGAGAGTATCGAACCACGCTGTCAACATCTTGTTGCGGTATGCGTCCACATTAGCAATAATGTTGCCGTCATCATCAATCGGCATTCCGTCTGCATTCGTATCGGGTTCCCATTCGTTGATAGCGTCAAACTGATTAAATAAATCCGAGTACATCTCGGTAAGCTCATAAAGTTTCATTGTTGTTCCCCCTTAAAGATTTATGTTTTGTGTGGCAAGTGCCTCTATTAAATGTTCAACCTTGCCTTTGAAAAATTCCTTGTCCTGTGACTGCTTGGCGAAATCGAGCATACGGACAAAGCTGTCATATGCAATTGAAAAGTATGCCTTAAAGACATCCTTGTCATCTGATGAACCGTCAGCCGTCTGAACATTTTGCAGTCTTTCTTCGTACTCCTCTTTCTGTTTGCGAAGAGCCTCCTGCTTTTCGTCCTCAAGCTGTTTTCTGACGATTTTTTCATTATTGCGATACTCCGCTTCGAGCTCGTCATAATGCTTAATGTTCTCTCTTTCCAAAGCCTTAATCGTTTCGTTAAGTCTGCGTTCATTGTCGCTCGGCTCTGCAACGGCAACTTCGATAGGACGGCTTTCAAGCTCCTGAACTTTATTCGTCAGCTTGAAATTTTTGTTCTTTTCCTCTGCAAGCTGATTTTCAATATTGCGATAGCTTTCTTTTGAAGTGTCCGCCTGCTGTTTGTAATAGTCGGCGTCTTTCTTAGCGTTATTGAGCTGTCTGCAATAGTCAATGCTCTTGTCGGTTGCCTCCTGTTTTTCGTCCTTCAGCCTGTCAATCTCTGCCTTTAACTGTTTGACCGTTGTGTTTTCAAGGTCAAGTTTTTCGGCAATTTCAGCCTGTTCGGGTTCGCTGATAGTGGCAAGAAGTGATAGCTTTGTCATTCCAATTTGTCCAATCGATTGGACATTTTCAGGATTTATTTTTTCTACAATAGAAATATAGTTATATGCGTTACTGCGTTTCATACCTACTTCATTCTCGCAGTAATCCTCAAAATTCTGATATCCAAGCTCCTTGTACAGCTTGTTGTCACGCATTGTTTTAAGCCCGTTGCACATATCCCATATGTTCTGCTGTGCAAGGTTTGCGCTTACGATTATCTTCTGATGAAGTTCTATCGCCTGCCTATGCTGTTCGCTTACTGTTATTTCTGACACAATAAACTCCTCCTTGACAATTCGCAAAAAATTGTCTATCATTTAATTAAGTTATTTTTCTTTGTCCGTTGAGGCTTTGCAGAGCTTCAGCGGATTTTTCTTTGTTAGCATCTGCAGCCCCCACACATTCAAAGCCGATTGTTTCGGGTTCTGATGATTCATAGGCTTTGAGCTTGCGTTTTAGCTCTCGGTTTTCGTGCCTATAACCGCTTGACGCTGTTTTTTCAAGTGCAAGGTCTGTTCTTGCGTTTCTCAGCTCAATGCTGAGATGTCTGTTCTCTGCTCTGAGGCTTTCAACATCTTTGAGTAGTTTTCTGCGTGTTGGGTAGTTTCTTAAATGACACATTTGTTACACTCCTTTCAACGGGTTTGAACCGAGAATATAATTGAGAAACGGTATTCTCGGAATACGGATAGATGTGCCGACTACAATTACATTGAAGCCCAATTTTTCGGGTTCGTCCTTTGCCTGTTCACGCAACTTTTGCGGAGCAACTCCAATAGCCTTTGCGGCGTCCTCAGAAAGCAGATAGAAATCACTGCTATCCATAATTTCTTTGATTTTTTTGTTCATCTGAACTGTGTCCATACTTTTCGCCTCCTATTTTTCGTTGGTAATTTTATCTGAAACGATTTCGACTGATTCAACATCAGCTACGCTGAGAGCCAGTTTGAGCAGTACAACCTCACCGACCGAGCGTGTTATCTGATAGCTTGTAACATACGGAATTTCTGTTCCGTCAATTTCAAGAAGAAACTTGTCCTTTGTGTCAATAAGTTTAAGTTTTGCCATTTTCTCACCTGCTTTCTGTTTTACCTATCTTGATTTCTACACCCAAAGCCGTTAAGAGCCTGTCGGCATTTTCAAGAGAAATGCTCTTCTTTCCTTTCTCCCAATACTGAATAGCTCTTTTAGTAAAGCCTGATTCCTTAGCAAGCTCGCTTTGCGAAAAACCTTTCTGTTTTCTGCTTTTGAGCAATATTTCAGCAAATTCATTGATGTGCATTGATTTCACCAACTTTCTATGATATACTATATGTAGTGATGAACAGCAATTCATTACACTATATAATGAAAGGGGTCTTTGCTTATCAAAAAGACAATTTATAACTGCGAATCATTGAACGATGACATTAGTAAGAAAAATCTTGAAATCGAATATCCGTCAGTCTGTCCTATGTGTCACAAATCTGGCGACCCCTCGTATTTAAGCTCCTACTATATTGACGATGAACATACTTCTCCAAATCTTTTCGTTCATTTCTTCTGTCACAATTGTGAAAAGACCTTTTTAGGTAATTATCATATAGGTCCTTATTGTGATATAACTGACCTAAGAGGATTTGAGCCGGTTTATGATGTTGAAGAACGAGAGTTTTCAAAGCACATCAAGGCTTTGTCACCTGATTTTTGTAGCATTTACAATCAGGCTTATGCTTCACAGCAGTATCGTTTGAATGATATTTCAGGAATGGCTTACAGAAAAGCATTGGAATTTTTGGTAAAAGATTATGCCATTTTTCTACACCCTGATGACAAAGAAGCAATAATAAAAGCTCCATTGTCACAATGTATCAATAATTATATTGACAATGGTAAAATCAAACACTTAGCTATGGCTTCTGCTTGGATAGGTAATGACGAAACCCATTACGAAAGAAAGCAGCAGGAATACAATGTTGACGACTTAATCGAATTTATAAATGCAATCGTTTCTTTTATAGATTTTGACATTTCTGCTATGAATGCAGAAAGAATGATAGAAGGTAACTAATTATCCTTATCTGTTGAGAACTTAAAACTAAAATTGAAGAATTCAAGCTGATTGATTGTGTCCTGCAATTCGTCAGCTTGTTTTTTTGCCTTTTTTATAAGGCTTTCAAACTCCTGCAAATTTGTAGCCGATATATTAAGCACTCCTTCATTTGAATAGTTGCCTATCATTTTATTTTTCATTTCTTCACCTGCTTTTCGATATTTTATTGCTTTACACGACCTTAAATGTTATGATTAACTATGAAAAGGGGCGTAAATATGAATGATATTTTATCGTGGTTGACTTTAATAATATCCGCAGTTTCAACCTTATGCACTTTGGTTCTGTCTTGGATATTATTTAAAAAGGAACAGAACAAAACCTATCTGAAAGAACGATATGAATTAGTGATTTTCCCCATATTCAACCTGCTTGAAGAACATTTGTACAAAAAGGAAATTACTTCTGAAATTAAACAAGCCGTTGAAAAATGCGAAGATATTATTGCCGATAATAAACTTATCGCAGGCGGAAAACTCAGCTATGTATTTTCTCTTCCATTAGATAAAATTAACTTTCAAAGCATTTCAAAATTAGTCGACAAAGAATATGATGATTGTTGTTGTGCTTTAGGAATTCCTTTAAGACCGTTAGATAAAAAGATGTATACATACAAAACACGAAACATAAAAGTTTTAATATTAGGAATTACTAAATATTCAATGCCGTTGATTGCGGTTTTCCTATTATCAGTAATTCTAATTATACTTTTTGAATACTTCTTTCTTAACGGATAACTCCTGCTTCGATAAGCATTGCTATAATCAGCAGAAGTAAGCTAATTGCGTTGAGAATAAACACTACAAACATTAAAAACTTGTTCAATTTTCATTCTCCTTTGCCCACTTAATCAGATCCATAATTTGAGCGTCGTGCTTATCAAGGTAGCTGTCTATTGTTTTATACAAATGGGCGGCTACTATTTTTATTGCTAATACTGCTGAAACAAAAGCTGTGCAAAGCATTAGCAGTCCTAAAATTATTATTACTTCCGTCTTTCTTCACCTCCTTACGCTGTTTTCTGTGAATAAAGCAATGTGTTATTGTTTTAAACGACCTTGTATGGTAATATTAAACAAAGGAGTGGTACATATGCTTGATAAGAAATGCAGAAAGATTGTAAAATGCTGTTTAAAATATTATCCTGACGAAAGAACTATTCAAACAACAGATTTACAAAAACACCTAAATTTCAACAAGATTGAAATACGCTATTGCTGTCAGAGATTGAATGAATTAGGTTTCTTCTATTCATTTCAAACTTCAATAGAAGACACGGTTCATTTTGTTCCGAGTTATAAATTGTTTAATTATAAAGAACACGAAAGAACGAAGATTAAAGAATTCTTGATAAACTCCGTAGCAATACCTGTCATCGTGTCAACACTATCAAGCATACTAATAACGCTGATAACACTGATGATATCAGGGATACTGCAATAGATGTAAAAATCGGGTGTTTCATTAACCATTCAAGGATAAACACCTTATCTCACCCCCCTTAGTTATTAGCTTTATCACGCTTTAAGCGTAATTCAGAGCCAAAAAAAATAAAATCAATCGGGAAATCGTAAAGTTCACCGATTTTATGAACCATATCCCAGTCAGGAACATTAGCACCACTTTCGTAGTTTTGAAGAGTTCTTTCATTGATTTTAAGTCTTGAAGCGGCTTCTTTCTGCGAATATCCTGCATTTACTCTTGCCGCCGCAAGTGTGATTTTAGGATAATTAACTTTAGTGTTGAGCATTTCGTCACCTCCTTACAGCTCTAATAATATCACGCTAAAAGCGTAATGTCAAGCTAAAAACGAAATATTTTTAAAAATACCTTGATTTTTTTACGCTTTTAGTGTATGATTTAGATAAATAAAAGGTAGGTGTTCAATATGACAGATAACAGTGAAATGAACAAAAAGATATTCGCTAAAAATTTCAATTATTATCTTGCCATAAATAATAAAACTCAGGCTGATATTGTTTCAGACTTAAAAATCACAGCCTCAACAGTTTCAGACTGGGCAAATGCAAAGAAGTATCCACGAGTAGATAAAATGCAAATGCTTGCAGATTATTTTGGAATACTTAAATCGGATCTAACGGAAGAACACGCAACATCAAAACTTACTGATGATATAGAGCTTCAGGAATACCTTGAAGAACTCAAAAACAGAAGTGAAATGCGTATGCTGTTCAGCCTTGCAAAAGGTGCTACAAAAGAAGATGTTGAAAAAGCTGTTCGTATCATTGAGGCATTGCAAAAGGATGAATGATTATTGGGCGATATTTATATTAGAGGAATCGAACTGCCGCTGACTGTAAAAGGTGTTACTGTTGTGGATTCAGACGGTAATTTCAATGTTTACATAAATATTTTATTAAGTCATGCTGTTCAGCAAAAAGCAACAAAACACGAATTAAAACATATTAAATCAGAACACTTTTATAATTATGAGCCTGTTGTTTATAACGAACTTGAGGCTAATGCGATATGAATTAGGGTGATTGTAATGGGTAAGGAACAAAACACTTTGGCTTATACCTTAAAGCGCTGTAAGGAATACAATAACGACACCTTTCAGATGTTTGCAAAAGGCTGCAATTACTGTTCAAAATACGGTAACGGCAAAATTTATTCAATAAGCGGTACATCCGATAAATACCCTTCTATGATGACTATTCCCGAGGATCTTGTCATTGGCAGATGTCCTCATTGTGACAGAGCTATCTCGTTTGGTGTGCATTTTCCAGAGCTTGAAGATTTAGATAAACCACTTTCTAATAGTGAAGTCAAACAACTTGAAAGACAGAGAGGTAAAACTATGGCAAACAATTCACTTATAACATTAAACTGCCCGAATTGCGGCAGTCAGCTCGAAGTTAATTCTACAGAGATGAAAACCAACTGCAAATATTGCGGCACTCAAATTCTTATTAAGGATTTCATTACCGAACGCAGAATTGATAAAAATGACAAAATAAAGGCACTTGAAGATTTGGTAAACAATGCGGCAAATAACGGCGATTATGCAAAGGCATATAAGTACAGCGAAGATATTTGCAAGCTCGATTCATCAAATGAAAACCTTGTCAAGATGAACCTTTTCGGCTTTATGGCAGGCAAGATTGATTTTAACAGTTCATTGCTCGATGATTTGTACTCGTTTTCTCCCGATGAACACAGAAGCTACCTCAGCAGGATTTTAGGGGCAGTCAACACCCGTAAGCAAAACGAGCTTGACAAGGCTCTCAAAATTGCCAATGAGCAGAGAAGAAGAACCGAGGCGGCTCAGATTAACAACAAATATACCCCTGTTATTTTTCAGATAAATACCGAGATAAACAAGATGAAGCAAAAGCGTTGCAAGTGCGGTCATATGCTTGAATACAACGAAAATGTTTGTCCGAACTGCGGTATGAATTACGGTGACTATCAAACTGAACTCACCCGTATTAAAAAGGAAAAGAACAAAAAAATGGTAAAATTGGGCGTAATTATCGGCGTGCCTGTTGTAATTGCCATAGTCGTTTTTGCATTTGTTTACAACGCAAATCTTGTGAACAATATAAATACCGCAATTGACAGCAAGAATTATACAAAAGCTGAACAGCTGATTGACGGCTATCAGGAGGCTAACCCTACACGAACAGATGTTTATGAACTCTACGCCGACCTCTATCTTGCAGAAAACAACCCCGAAAAAGCCATTGAAAAGCTTGAAGAAGGAGTCCGCCGTGTTTCCTCATCAGGCAAAAAAGATTTGCAAAATAAAATTGACGCAATCAAACAGGAATATAATTTGGAATAATCCCATGTCAACACGTTGCCACAGCACCATACACCGACAGCCATGGTCTGCCGATTAAATAGGATAAATAAAAAAGACCGCCCACAGCTGGCACTATGAGCGGTCAAGGGATAAAATATGAGTAAAAAGAACAGTAAAACACCGTATAACACGGCTAATGAATTCAGATATAGCAAACAATATAATAACACTACCAACGAATATATTCAGAATCGCTTAATTGCTCAAATTAGGTGGTACGGTGATAAAAGCAGAAAAGAGCAAAAACGCTATAAACAGTTATCTGTTGTTTCTATAATTGTAACAGCAGTCATACCGATATTTACACTACTACTTGATTTTGATTTCATAAATACATTTGCTAAAATTGTAATAGCAGTTCTTAGTTCGTGTGCAAGTGTTATTACCGGAATAAACACATTGTATAAGCATAAAGAACTTTGGGTTCAATACAGAACTAATTGTGAACTGCTAAAAAGTGTCCTACATAGATTTTACACACAGTCTGATGAATTTAACGGTAAAACAGAGGAAGAAGCGTTTAAGATATTAGTATCAAGTTGCGAACAATATTTTGTAAAGGAATTTGATAACTGGAATAACATTTACTCCTCAATAGGATCTTCTACAAGTTCATAAGATTTTTCAAAGATGTCAGGTTTACAGGGATACTTTTCGCCCCTTAATCCGGTAATGATATAATCTCCTACACTTGCTTTCATATCACCCTCAAGTGTATGGATAATCATTTCTTTGTCAGTCTGATATGCTTCAATTACAATTGGTTTTTTACGATATTTTTTAATCTTTTGTTCCATTTTTACAACTCCTTAATTTATTTTTAGAAAGGATGATTATATGCCCAGTTTAAAAACATACGATATATTTATTAGTCACGCTTGGAAATACGGAGAACAGTATACCGACTTGATGGATTTGCTTGAAAAAGCACCTAATTTCAACTTTAGAAATTATTCTGCTCCCTCAGATAATCCATTGAAGAACCTCAACAACACTGATGTTAAAAACAAATCTGAGATTACAAGTGCTATTAAAAGGAAAATCAAACCCGTTAACGCTGTTGTAGTAATATCAGGAATGTATGCAAACAACAGAGAATGGATGGAAAAAGAAATAGAAATAGCTCAGGAATACAGCAAACCAATCATTGCAGTAAAACCTTGGGGTAATACTAATGTTCCTACATACATTCAAAATGTATCGGATGTAATCGTTGCTTGGAATACATCCAGTATTGTTGGTGCAATAAGAGAATACTCTCTGTAAATTATTATAACCGAAATAATTATTTTTGTAAAATAAGCAAATTTGTAAAAATTGTACAAAAGAGAAAATTAAAAATGAATATATATACAAAACCGCTCTGCTCGACTGGTCCTCGAACAGAGCGGAATCATCCACACAGGGTGCAGATGATGCAGTTTAATGCAAGATAATTGTATCACATTTCCTTGTGTTTTTCAAGTAATTTAAAGCACAAGGGATTTTTGCACCCTTTTTAAAGCAAAAGGAGTGTATTACATTATGAAAAAACGAAAAGACGGTCGCTATCAGAAGAACATCTATATCGGTCGGGATGAAAACGGTAAACGAAAGTACAAATCCGTATGTGGCACATCACGAAAAGAGGTTGAAACGCTTGCCGCCGAATTAAAACAAAAACTCGGCAAAGGCATAGATATCTCATCTGATGATACATACGGATGTTGGAAAAAACGCTGGCTAACGGTTCAGAGGTCACTGCAAACACCACAGCAATACAAAACGCTTGAACGGTATCTCAAACATTTTACAGAACTTGAACCTTACAAAATCAACAAGCTGACAATTGCCGACTTTCAGGAAATCGTGTTCGACTTAGCCGCTAAGAACCCAACAACAGGCAAACCCACAGCGAAAAAATCGCTGAAAGAGTTCATCGCAACCGCAAGCCGAGTGTTTGAGTATGCCATTGAAAACCGAGCTATCGACTTCAACCCACTGAAATATGTCAAAATATCAAAGAATGCGGCAAAAAAGAAAGAGCGCAGAGCTTTGTCACCCGAAGAGCAAAAGCTAATAATCAACACTCCTCACAGAGGAAGACTGCCGGCAATGATTATGTTGCTTGCAGGACTGCGAAGAGGTGAATGCCTCGGCTTGCAATGGGCGGATATTGACTTGAAACACAACAAAATAAATGTTCATCAGACTTTGGTTTTTGACGGAAACAATTCCTACATAAAAGCAGGAGCGAAAACAGAAGCAGGTGTCCGCAAGGTTGATATTCCAACCGTTCTGTCAGACTATCTGAAAAGCCTTGCACCCCACTCCCCATTTGATTATGTAGTCACAACCACCAAGGGCAAACTTATGACAAATTCAGCGTGGCGGAGATTGTGGGAGAGTTACATCAATTGCTTAAATCTCGAAGCGTTCAATTCACAGCAAGGCAAAATTGTCGGTATTGCTCCACGCAGTAAATATTGCCCCGATGGTATTCCGCAGGTCATAGAACCGTTTACAGCTCATTGTCTTAGACACACCCATGCAACAAATCTTTTCTATTCGGGATATGATATTCTCTACATTCAACACCAGTTGGGGCATACCAAACCCGAAACAACCTTGAACATTTACACGCATTTAATGCAAGATGATACTGAAGCACCTGCGAAAAAACTTGATGATTTTCTCAATCGTAAAATAAGCTAAAAAATAAATGCAAGGCAAATGTTAGGCAACTGAACTTGAAAAGTCCGATAAACACTAAGCTTTTCACACATTTATTAAGTGGTTTGGGACCAAGATGCCGCAGGTTCAAGTCCTGTCACCTCGACCAAAAAAGGTGGTTTTTTAACCACCTTTTATTTTTTGTTAAAATTACTTAAAATGCCTTAAAAGTGGCTTAAACACTGGGTTTTTGAGATTTCAAAAATTCAGTTGAGTAATTTTGAATTAAGTTAAAACAAGATAAAATGCAGTCAAACTTACTGTCAAACTTACTGTCATTTTAGTTTGCCTGCCGATTTTCAAGGAAACAAGATAATATATTTTTAAAATTTATTACACCGTAACACAAAAGATTTTTTATTATTAAAACAACAAAGAGGTTAAGCAACTTTTTCTAATGCTTAACCTCTTTTTTTATTTTGTTGATTACAGAGCATTCCCTTATCATAACTACCCTCTTCGGGGTTATAACTTTTCATATAAATATCTCCTTTAATATGTTTATATTATACCATATATTATAACTAAGTTAAATACTTTCTTTAGTATAATATTTATTTTTAGCATAGAAAAAGAGGGTTCATAAAGAACCCTCTCTTCCCAATAATTATTTTAAGGATTTATACTTGCTATCGAATTAATACCAACCTGCTTTTCTAACAAGAACTTTCTTATCCCAGTTATCATTTGCAGATACTTCTTCGTCATAGGCTTTTGTAATAGTTTCTGTATAAGCTTCTTTCCAATAACCATCTTCTACTGTCTTTGTGCCTGTCTGTACATATTCCTTCTCGTGATGATATGCACCTGCACCATTTGTCTTTAATTCCCAAGTAAGATGAGTTTTTCTCTGGTTAGCATCTGTCATTTTCATACCGCAGTTATTACATACATCGTATCCTACCCATTCATATACTGGTTCCTCGTGAGTACCTGTTACAATCCACTCTTTATCGTGATGTTTTGTCACTGCATCGTGGTGCTTATAGTACTTATATACCGCCTCGTGATATGTCTTACCTTCGTGGGGGTCTTTAGTCGCTGGCTGAACCTTTGAAGATTCGCTCGGCTTAGATGCTGGCTTCTGAGTTGGCTTCTGATCATTCTTTGAAGTATTTGTTTTTGAAGATGAATTGTCCTTCTTAGTATCAGCCTTTGAAGAAGTGTTGTCTTTCTTTGATGTATTTGACTTGGTATCTTCTTTCTTTTCGGTGTTACCCTTGTTGCTGTTATTGTTGTTAGATACTGTAGTTTTTACATCGTCAACCTTAACTGTAACTGTCTTACCGTCATTGGTTTTTACTTCTACTTTACCGTCTTTTACTTCGACTTTCTTACCATTCTTGTCTGTGATGTTGCCGTCTTTGTCAATTTTTAGACCGTTATCCTCAATAGCCTTGCTGACCTCAGATGATACAGTTGAAGTCTGTACGGTTGAAGATATTACTGACGGTTCTGTCGGTTCTTTCTCAGCGTTACAGCCTGCAAGAATGCTTATGCCGACTGCTGATATGCCTGCAAGTATTGTAGCACCGCAGACAACGGCAATTACCTTGGTTTTTACTGTCGCAGTTGCTGTTGCCTTTACGATAGATGAAACTGTTGACTTTGCACCTGTCGCAAAGCCTTTTGTTGCAGATGTTGCAAGTGTCTGTCCGTTCGGGAGCTTGATTGTAATGTTCGGTACTGCAAGGCTCTTTGCTTCTTCCTTGAAAATAGTTGTAAAGAAAGGTACAACAACAACACCGTGAAGCTTGTCACCGCTTTTATTTTCGTAATCTTCAATTGCAGTTTTCATCTTTGCCCTTGAATAATTGAGCCTTGAAAGCACAGTACCCCTTGAACATTCAAAGACTTCTGCGATTTCATCAACAGTCATTTCATTAAAATAGTGCATAATCACTGTCTGATACTGAACATCGGACAGTACTTCCTGCATAATCGAAAGAATAATTTCTCTCTTTGCCTTGTCTGAAATGTATTCTTCGGGAATTGATATACGCTCGTCAACTATTGCCTGATTTTCAAAAATTTCATCGTCCAGTTGGATTTCACCTTTACCTTTCAAATAATTTTTGCACTTATTAACGGCAATTCTGTTAAGCCAACTTCTGATTTGTGATGATTTTTCCAAAGATTGGATTTTTAAAAAAGCCGTTATGTAAGTTTCCTGCATAATGTCCTGTGCAGTTGTTTCGTTCTTTAAAAAGCTGATACAAGTAAACCACACTTCACGCTCTGTAAGCTTGTAGAGCTTTTCAAATGATTTGTTATCTCCCTTCTTAATTTTCTCTACTAAGTGGGAAATGTTCATAAAATAACCTCCTCTCATTTCCTTTCATAATATAGACAATTTAAAACGGCTTTTGATTTTAAAATCCGAAAAAATTTTAAAATTTTTCAAATTTTGTCGATTTTTTTAAAAAGCAAATATTTTTCGCATAAAACAAAAAGTGCGTAGCTGAAGCTACGCACGAAAAATACATAGCTTTGATTGTTGCGACACAATATTTCACTTATAAGGTGTGAAAAGTAAAGCCTGCATTTTTACCGAAATAAAAACACACACTTAGGTGAACTTAAAATTAAATTTTTGTTTGGCATTTTTATTTTAGCAAACAATATGTGAAAATTCAATATTATTTTAAATTAACTTTTAAAATTTATGTAAAAGAATTTAACAATATCAATTCCGTACTATCATATTTCTGTTTATCAAACATCCCGTTTACAAGCAAAATTATATCGTTGTATCATTGTTATTATACAGAATTAAATTTACATAAAAAAATCAGGCAATCGTTATGACTGCCCGATTTGTTTTTGGAAAATTACAATTTTAATCCTATTTATGCACTGTTTTACACGCACTAACCGTAATCAGAGTGCCATGACTTTTTGAGAGATTTCTGCCGGAGATGACACTGTGCCGACGCATTTGTACTCTTCGGTTTCTTCCTTGGTTTTAAAGCCCCAGCCGTATAGCACGGCGAGGAAGTCCATACCTATTTCTTCCGCACCTTTTGCCTCGATTGTGCTGTCGCCGACAAGGATACTTTCTTCAACGGAAACTCCTGTCTGCTCACACGCCTGCAAAAGCAGATGACTCTTTGTGAGGTTTGTACCGACATCTGTTGCACATACTGCGTCGAAAACATCCGACGCCTCGTAGGTTTCAAGAATATCCGTTGTGAACATTCTGTGCTTTTGAGTTGCTATTGCAAGCTTAAAACCGCTTTTCTTGAGTTCACGAAGAGCGTCATAAATTCCGTCATAGACGGTGAACATCTCTTTTCCTTTCTGGGAATAAAGCTTGCTGTAATTCTTTACGGCATATTCAATTTCGTCATCACTCATATTAAAGAGCGTTTTAAATCCATATTCAAGCGGTGCGCCGATTACTCCGTAGAGTGCGCTGTGTTCAACAGGCTCATAGCCCATTGCAACTGCTGTTGTATTGAAACAATATAAAATTCCGGGGGCTGTGTCGGCAAGAGTGCCGTCAAAGCCAAAAACAACTAATTTTTTCATAAAACCACCCAATCTGCAAATAGATAAATTCATAAACAATTTTTTACAAAAGTCTTTGTCCTGCAAATATGGAGATACATCTCAAGGGGAATTATACCATTTTACGGAGATAAATACAATACTAATTTTTTCACAAGTATTAATTTGGGAATAAAGGTGCCGAAAAATATGCAATTATTGTTCTTTTGCAAGCATATGCCAATCGAAACAAGTCGAAAACCAGAGCTTTCAACTTACTTTATTTCTTGACAACATCGTGTGTGCGTTATAAAATTGAAGTACATTATATTGAAAGGTTATTTTATTATGACTTCTGCAAAGCATAAAAATCCGCCTGCTAAGCCAAAAGAAAAATATTCGGTACAGCAGGCGCTTACAAACTACTATCTGCTTATTATGTTCACGCTTTTTCCGTTGTTTTTCACGGACGCATATTTTAACATCAGGCACGATAAGTATTACTTTTTCATTATATTGACGGGTATTCTCGTTATTGCGGAATTTCTTATTATTATGACCGCAAGCGTTGATAAACCGCCGGAAGACTCAAAGCTTGAAAAGCCTAAACCAAAGCATTTGTATGAAGAGCTTTCGTTTATGGACTGGGCATTTATTGTATTCCTCGGGATAAATGTCATTTCAACGCTGTTGTCTGCAAACCCTTTGGATGCACTTCTGGGTACTCAGGGACGAAACAACGGTCTTGTGCTTATGGCATTTTACACCGCAGCATATTTTATGATTACACGGTGCTTTAAATATTTTGAATACATATTCGTTGCGCTTGCGTTCGGTTCAATGATAGTTTTTGCACTTGCGGTGCTTAACTCATTCTATATTGATCCTCTCGGAATGTTTACTCTTCTCACCGACCAACAGACTATTACCGACTTCACTTCAACAATTGGCAACAAAAATCTGCTTTCAAGCTACATCTGCATCGCTATGCCTGTTATGATTGCAATGTCGGTTATCACTGAGAAAACCTTGCTCAGGTCAATTTATCTTGTAGCAACAGGATTTGGCTTTGCGGCTCTTATGACTGCCGACAGCGATTCCGGCATTCTCGGCATGGCTGTATTTATGATTATTTACCTTGTATGGTTTTCAAACAGCCTTGTCAGACTGAAAAGATTTTTCCTTTCGGCAACTGTTATGCTGTTGTTTGCAAAGCTGCTCAGATTGTTCTCGCTCTGCTTTGACGACAAAAGCAAGGGCTTTGATAAGTTTCAGGAAATTTTTGTTTTCTCAGGCATCGGCTGGATATTGCTTGCGGCTTGTGCCGTTATTACAGGGATTTTGTATCTTATTGATTACAAAAAGCCAAACATCACAATTTCAAAAGCCGTGCCGATTGCTCTTGCCGTTGTATTCGGATTTTGTGCTGTTGCCATGATAGGAATTATGGTTTATTTCAGCTGTATTGACACCAAAACCGACCTCGGCAGTTTTGAAAGAATTATACGCTTTAACGATATATGGGGTACGCACAGAGGCTTTATGTGGATAAGGTCGATATGGATTTTCGGCGACGCTTCATTCATTGAAAAGCTGTTCGGCGTAGGTCCGGATATGTTCTACTCCGCATTCAGTCCGTACTTTAACGACCTTTCAAAATACGGTGACAGCTCAACAAATGCCGCCCATAACGAATATCTAAACTACCTTATCACAATCGGAATTACGGGACTTCTCTCCTATCTTGCCATTGTGTGCGGTACGATTAAGAACGCAGTTAAGTATGCAAAGGAAAATCCGATGCTGATTGCGTGCGTTTCGGCTGTTATCTGCTATGCTGTTCAGTCTGTTGTAAACCTTTATCAGCCGATTACAACTCCGCTGTTTTTCATCTTCATAGCTTTGTGCGAGGCTTTTGTAAGAAACGCCAAGGCTGAAAAATCTGCCGTATCTGCCGTATAAATATTATGACTGCATTTCAATTCGGATAAGAAGATTCTGCATTGACTCGTTGCGGTCACGGCGGTATCGTCCCAGCTCGTAGAGGCTGTCGGGATTTTTAGTAATTATATTGGGCTTTTCCGTACAGGTTAGTGTACACGAAAAGCCCATTTCTTTTATCAGCTTTTCGGTCAGGTCATTTTTTGCACCGAACGGATATACAAAGCAGGTCGGTTTTTTCCCTGTTGCATTTTCAAGCAAGACTTGAGCTTTGACAACATCCTCCGTAAGAATAGATTTATATGCTTCGTCACTCTCCCCCGCTTTTGGCAAAACACCCTTTCGTGATTTTAAAGAATGCATATCGTACGAATGATTCTGAATTTCAACATAGCCCGAATCGGACATTTCTTTCATATCGTCAAAAGTTATATGACCGTAGGTCACGGAAATGTCCTTGGTTTCGGTGAATTTTTCGGACACTGACGCAATGGGAGATATGACCGCCTTGCAGTTGTATTTTTCAAGCAAAGGGAGTGCATAATAATAATTATTATAATAGCCGTCGTCAAAGGTCAGCATAATGCATTTTTCGGGCAATGATTTTTTGCCGTAAACATAATCGGTAAGGTCTTTTACAACAACGGTTGTGTAGCCGTTTTCGGTAAGATATTTTAAATCATTTTCAAAAAGAGTCGGTGAAACAGTGTAGTCATTTTGCAGTTTTTCATCCTTTAAAAGTGAGTGATACATTATTACGGGCAGTTTTAAGCTGTCGGTATCAGCCGTTGTTTCTTTTACTGCACCTGTCATTACCGATATTAAAATTACCGCAGACAGGAAGAATGCCGTGAAAATGATAATTTTTACTGTTTTGTTTGATTTCACTATATTTCCTCCCAATTCTTTGTGCAAGATTTTTTATCTATAATTCTTTATTGTAAATATAATTAAACATCTGCGTGATAGAATATAGCCAAAGTTAATACTGATTACTGATTTTAGTCAATCAGTACTGACTAATATTGCATAAGGATTTATGAATTATGGCAAAAAGAAATTTCAGCTCAAAACGCAATGCAATTTATAACGCTGTGTGCGGTACGGACACTCATCCGAGCGCACGCTGGGTTTATGATAAATTAAAGCCCGAAATTCCCGACCTTAGTCTTGGCACGGTTTACAGAAACATTGCTCTTTTTAAGGATGAAGGAAAGGTCAGCGTTATATGCAATGTAAACGGTGAGGAGCGTATTGACGGCAACACAGAGCCGCACCCCCACTTTGTATGCAACAAATGCAAGGCAGTTATTGATGTTGAAGACAATCAAAATGCTGATGGCCTTGAGTCACAGCTTGCCGAAGAGGGATTTAAGGTAGAAAACAGATTTGTTATCTACTACGGCATATGTCCTAAATGTTCGGCAGAAGTACACTAATATTTATTACAAAGGAGAAGTAATTATGAAATGGTATTGCACAGTATGCGGTTATGTTTATGAAGGTCCCGAAGCTCCCGAGGCTTGCCCTGTTTGTAAGGCACCGAAGGAAAAATTTAAGCAGATGGACGAGGAGGCATCTTTCGCAACAGTTCACGAGGTTGGCGTTGCTCAGGGCGTAAGCGAAGATATTCTCAAGGATCTCAGAGCTAACTTTGAGGGAGAATGCAGCGAAGTCGGTATGTACCTTGCAATGGCAAGAGTTGCAGACAGAGAAGGCTATCCCGAGGTTTCTGCCGCATTTACAAAGTATGCTTTTGAAGAGGCTGAACACGCTGCCAAGTTTGCAGAGCTTTTAGGCGAAGTTCTTACAGACAGCACAAAGAAGAATCTTCAGATGCGTGTAGATGCAGAAACAGGTGCTTGCGAAGGTAAGTTTGACCTTGCAAAGCGTGCAAAGGCTCAGAACCTTGACGCTATTCATGACACGGTTCACGAGATGGCAAAGGATGAAGCAAGACACGGCGCAGGCTTTAGAGGTCTTCTTAACAGATACTTTAAGTAATCATTAAAACAATAAAAAATCAAAAAAGTCAGCTTGATAATCGTATGACCAACAACTAACCGATTACACAACAGACTTTGAACAGGAGATTTGATAGTATGAAATATGTATGCGATGTTTGCGGATATGTTTACGATCCTGAAATCGGCGATCCCGATAACGGCGTTGATGCAGGCACAGCATGGGAAGATGTACCCGAGGATTGGGTATGCCCTCTCTGTGGTGTAGGCAAAGACGAATTTTCCGCAGAAGAATAATTAACAAATTGGCAATTTGGGAGCAGGCAATGCTTGCTCCCTTTTGTGTGTACGGGAGTAAATTATGAAAAAATTGATTTCGTGGAATGTAAACGGACTTCGTGCCTGTGTTACAAAGGGCTTTGAGGACTTTTTTAAAGATGTTGACGCAGATATTTTCTGTCTTCAGGAAACAAAACTTCAAGAGGGACAGATTGACCTCTTGCTTGAAGGATATCATCAGTATTGGTGCTATGCCGACAAAAAAGGCTATTCGGGAACGGCTATGTTCACAAAGGAAGAGCCTTTGAATGTATGTTACGGGATCGGCATTGACGAACATGACCATGAGGGCAGAGTTATCACGGCAGAATTTGACAATTGCTTTGTTGTCACCTGCTACACTCCAAACTCGCAAAGCGAGCTGAAAAGGCTTGCTTACCGAATGAAATGGGAAGATGATTTCAAGGCATATCTGAAAAAACTTGAAGAAAAAAAGCCGGTTATTATGTGCGGTGATTTGAATGTTGCACACAAAGAAATTGATTTGAAGAATCCGAAAACCAACCGCAAGAATGCAGGCTTTACCGATGAAGAGCGTTCAAAGCTGACAGCATTGCTCGATGACGGCTTTATCGACACCTACCGCTATTTCTATCCCGATACAGAGGGCGTGTATTCGTGGTGGTCATACAGATTCAAGGCTCGTGAAAAGAACGCAGGCTGGCGTATTGACTATTTTATCGTTTCAAAAGCTCTTGAAAGCAAGCTTGACGGTGCAAAAATCCATACCGAAATTTTAGGTTCTGACCATTGCCCCGTTGAACTGACGATTGACATTTAAAAAGCAAAATAAAAACCCCGACACAGCATACACCGTGTCGGGATTTTTTTGTATATTAAGGAAAATTTTCAAGACCGACAATATACTTTTGAATAAGGGTTGCATCAACAACTGAAATTTCTCCGTCACCGTTCACCTCTGCAGACTTTTTCTGCAGGTCTGTAAGTTTTTCAAGACCGACAATATATTTCTGAACAAGGGTTGCATCTACAACCGAAATATCACCGTCGCTGTTCACATCTCCGATTGGGAAAATTTCAACATTCTGCGTTACATCGGCACTTGAAACCTTGACCGTATATTCTCTGTCAGCGTGTGATTTTTTTGAAACTCTCATCGTGTATGTTCCGTTTGCCACGCCCGAGATTGAATAGTCAGTGCTGTTGCCATTTACGGTTGTTTCATATACCGCAACTCCCGATTTTTCAAGCTGAATTGTGACCGTATCATCTGCGGACAAATAGCTTTTTGCAGTACCCTTTACAGTTGTACCCGATGCAATGCTGTTGAACTGAATACCGTTCCTGTCTGCATAAGTCTGTGCCTCTGTACCGCTTGTTCCGTAAATTACAAAATTCGGAATGACTTCGGGATATGAGAAAGGATCATCAGGATCGACAGGATAATAACCGATAGCGTGTTCGCCGATATGAGTTACACTTGCAGGGACTGTCATATTTTTGATTTTTCCCATAGAGAAAAATACTTCCTCACCTATATACTGCAAACCGTTATTGAGATTAACTGTTTTCAAGTTTTTGCCTGTGAACGAATCATCATCGATAACACGCATTGTTGACGGAAGTGTAATCGTTTCACAACCGTTATTCTGGAATGCGTCCATTTCAACGAGTTCACCGCCGTTGAGGGTAATATTTTTCAGGCTTTCACAACCATAAAAAGCATAGTAACCGATGTATTGACAGCTTTTCGGGATTACAACTTTTGTAAGTACAGGCGGTTCAAAGTATGCAACATTACGAGGAGTTAATTCGAGATCACCGAAAATAAATCCGCCTACTATCGCCTTTGTTCCCTCTTTAAATGTCAGCTGAGTATTTTTCGGCATAGTGCCTTTGTAGCAATAGGCAAAGTTTTGAAAATAAACAACGCCGTCTTTCTGATTGTTGTACCAACCCGTACCCGTAAATGCACGGTGGTCAAGAACGCTTAAATTTTTGCCGATACTGCCAAAGCTTTTTAGTTTTGAGCAGTTTGCAAACGAACTGTCGCCGACATAACGCACATTTGCACCGCCCGTTACTGTTGCAAGGTTGGTACAACCGCTGAATGCCCCGTCAATGCTTACAAGCGAATCTGGCAGATTAACCTTTGTAAGTCCTATACATGAATTAAAACCGCCCGTCAAAATACGGACATTTGAAAGATTTACGCTTGTAAGATTTTTACTGCCAATAGTACCGACAACCTCCATTGTATCGCTCGGAAGTGTTATTGACTTCAACTTAACACAATCGTTCAAGAAAGCTTCAAGACGAATGTTTCCCTTTGGAATAGTAAGACTTTCAATTGCAGGACAATTCATAAAGCAACCTGCATCAAGCTTTGCCGTTGTCGGAAGTTTTATTGTTTTTAAATCGTACATACTTTCAATGTCAACATAGTCAACGCTTTCGGGAACAGTCAGCTTTGTTATCTTGTAATTGCTGTTTACATTGGTCGGTGATTTTATAGTCAACGATTTCAAACCGTCAGGCAGATTGAGCGTTGTCAGCTTGTCAACATAACACTCGTTCATGTAAACTGTCTTTGTGCCTGCACGGACTGTGTATGTTGAATTGATTTTTATATTTTTATAAGGATAGCCAACCTTGAAACCTAAAAATATTCCACCGCAATAAATAGGAGCGCTGTCGGCAATGTTTTCATACCACTTTGTATCATAAATTGCACTTCGGTCAGAATCAATCTCGGAAAGGGAACTTGGAAATGTTATATTTTCAAGGTTATAACATCCATAAAATGCACCGTCAAGCTTTTCAAGGCCTTCGGGCAGAACTACTTTTTTAAGAGCTTCGCAGTATCCAAAGGCATTATCTTCAATACTTTTCAACCCAACACTAAATGTAACGGATGAGAGTGAAGAACATTCATAAAAAGCATATCCGCCAATTTTCTGTACACTTTTAGGAATTTTGATATTCTTTAAAGAGGCGCAGTTTTCAAAAGCGCCGTTATTTATATATCTTACACCCTCAGGAATTGTAACACCTGTTATGTCGGAATTTTCAAACACCTTATCGCCGATTCCGCAAACACCTGACGGAATAACGGGAGTTTTGCTGCTGCCCCTATAAGCAAACAGGCAACCGTTCCATACAAAAAAATCCGAAGCATTATCATCATATAACCATGTATTATAATCGTCACTCAAAGCCTTAATTGAAGACCACATATTTTCACCGAAAACACGATCGCCAAAATTTGTATTTTGACTTACATTGAAATTTTTAAGAGAATAGCAACCTGAAAAAGCTCCGTTTTCAATTTCGTTTACACTTTCGGGAATGTCAATTGACTTTAATTCAAAACATCGGCTAAATGCCCACGGTCCGATTGTTTTCAAGTTTTTTGACAACACTACTTCTTCAAGGGGAACACCGTCACTGCTGTCGGCAAATGCACTTTCACCGATATATGTAACCGTGTCGGGCATTACAATCTTTTTGATGTTTGAAGTGTCCATATTTTCAACACCTGTAACGGTATATCCGTCAATCTTTGACGGAATGGTTACCTCGGTATCGTAGCCTTTGTAATCTGTGATTGCAATTGTATTTGCTGAAAGAAATCTGTAGGTATAACCCGAACCGTTGCTTGACGGAACTTTATTGTACAAGCCTGCATAACCGCCTTTGTTTTCTGTAAAAGCAGAAGCCGTTACCGAAAGCATTCCCGTCAGCAAGCAAACTGCAAGCGCAAAGCTTATGAATTTTCTTGTGCGGTGTTTTAGTTTAGTCTTTTTCATAGAATTACCTCCAGTTATTTTGTTGTTTAATTTTGTTTGTGTTTTAGATTGTATTGCCGTTATTTATGGTTATATTATACAAAATAAGCAAGATAATAACAATACAAATTCCAAAAGTGTCAATTGACAAAACGGGAATTTCGTCTTGACAAATGATTTTTTTGCAAAGAAAATGCTCCGACGCTAAAAAGTATCGGAGCATATATGAGCTTTTTTATAATTAACTGACGGTAATTTTGTTTTGACCGCCTGTTATGTCGGAAAAATTGTTTTTTGCACTTTTAACGAATGCGAAGATTGTTTTCAAAAGCATATTTCTTGTTTTGCTGTCAAGACCTGCAAAGGATTTTAGGATTGTTCCCGTGTTTTTAAGCGGATTTTTCAGCATCTCATTAAAGGTTGCGGTTTCGGTCAGCGACAAAAGGGCAAAAACCTCTTTTGTGAACTCCCGTCTTTGAGCAATTGTCAGCGATTCAACAAATTCTTTCAGCGTGTGGTCAAAGAAAACGCTGAAATTTGTAGTGCTTTTCAGCCTGACAAGGCTGTTCTGCTCAATCTCCCACGAATAAATATCGTGTTGGAGAAAACCTTTTTGATTACTCTTTACAATAGTGTAGCTCTCCTCATGCTCAAACATCATACCGAAAATGCTTGACTGCGGAACAAAGGTGTAGATTCTGTCGTCAATTTCATAAAATCCGCTGTCCCTGATTTTGTCAAGAGAAAACCCGGGTCCGTCAAAATTGTAAATATAATCAATGTGATTTCTTGAATTTTCATCGGTAAAAGCACCGGCATAAACCGCAAGATTTCCGCCCTTTGAGTGACCGCCGAGAATGAATTTTCCGTTGAGCAGACGGACTGCCTTTTCAAAATAATCAAGAGCCTTTTTCTGTGACGGCAACGGAAATGTGAAGAACATATTGAAGTCCTCCTGCCAGCCGACAAGAGAATTGTCCGTTCCTCTGTATGAAATAAAATAATTCTTTTTGAGAAATTCAAAAGTGATTGCAGAAAACTGCATACTTACATCGGACTCAACCTCGTTTACATACCCCGAAACAAGAATTTTGCCGAATCTCTTGCTCTCTGCCGTCGCTCTCAAAAGGTCGGCGTCACCCTTCCACAATAGATTTTTCTCGTAATCATCGGTTGCAAACACACGCATTGCCGCCTGTTCAAGGGTAATTTCATCAAACAGGCAGGACGATACCGCACCGTCAAAAGGAAGATATGAAAGCCGTGAAAGCACAAGTGCGTCAAGCTCGTTAAAACCGTCCTGTTCAAATGTCAAATCGCCTCTCCGACTTATGTAATCAAATATGTCAGCCATACAAATGCCTCCAATCTGTTTTCTCTCTGTAACTATTGTACCACTTTGTACTAATTATTTCAATACAATTTTGAAAATTGAAAAAGAAAAGGACAAACGAATTCGTTCATCCTTTAACAGTATATGAAGTTATCTGAATTTTGCGATTTCTTCGAGAAATTGTTTTCCGAATTTTTCAAGCTTTGTTCTGCCCACACCCGAAACTTCAAGCATTTCATCGGGTGTTTCGGGGCATTTTTTGCACATATCAATCAGCGTTGCATCGGTAAAAATAACATAGGCAGGAACGCTCTTTTTGGATGCAATGCCTTTTCGCAAAGCCTTGAGCGCATCAAGTAATTCGGAATTGACAGGCACTTCGGGACGGTGCGTTTTGACAACCTTTTCGGAGTTTTCAACTTTCTTCATCACAAGCCGTTCCCGTCCGAAAAGCACATCTCGGCTCTTTGGCAAAAGTTTTAGAACCTCGGTTTCATTGTCGGATGAAATATACTCCTTTTCGGCAAGAAAGTCAATTGTGCCGAAAATATGCCTTGCCGTAACCTCTTTCATTATTCCGTAGGTTGACTGATTGTTAAGCTCTGCTTTTAGAATTTTCTCGCTTTTACTGCCCTTTAACACATCACAAATCACGGTTTTGCCGTACCTTTGTCCTGTTCTTGCAATACACGACATAATTTTTTGAGCATCAATTGTGACATCAACAAGCTTGTGAACGGAAAGACAGTTGGAGCATTTTCCGCAGTAAGCCTTCTTTTTACCGCCGAAATACCGCAGAATAAACCCACGCAGACAATCGTTTGTTGTGCTGTAAAAGGTCATATATTTTAAGCGTTCAAAATCACGCTCACGAATTTGCTCGTTTTCTTCAATTGTAAGCTCATCGTTGCCCTCGGAATTTTCAATCATAAAGCGATTTAGGCGAACATCCTTAGGACTGTAGAGCAAAATACAATCAGCCTCACCGCCGTCACGACCTGCCCGTCCTGCCTCTTGATAGTAGCTTTCAATGTTTTTCGGCATATTGTAATGAATTACATATGTAACATTTGACTTGTCAATTCCCATACCGAAAGCATTGGTTGCGACCATAATATTTTTTCGGTCAAAAACAAAATCCTCCTGATTTTTCCTGCGTTCGTATTCATCAAGACCTGCATGGTATCTTGCCGCCGAAAAGCCGTTATCGCAGAGCAATTCGCAGACAGATTCAACATTTTTTCGGGTTGCACAATAGACAATTCCCGACCTGTCGCCACGCTCCCGAATGAGGTCAATAAGCTTTTCGTCCTTTGACGATGACTTTATTACACCAAAGAAAAGGTTGGGGCGGTCAAATCCCGTTGTAATTTCAAACGGATTTTCAAGCCTGAGAATTTTCTTTATATCTTCTTTTACATCATTTGTAGCCGTTGCGGTAAATGCTCCGACAATCGGACGATTTGCAAGGCTTTCAACAAATGAAATAATTTTGAGGTAACTCGGTCTGAAATCCTGTCCCCATTGTGAAACGCAATGAGCCTCGTCAACTGCAACCATTGAGATTTTTATCTTTTTGCAGGCGTCGAGAAATCCGTCAGTCAACAGCCTTTCGGGTGCAACATAGATGATTTTGTATTTTCCGTGTTCAACATTTGAAAGCACTCGCAGAAATTGCGGATATGAAAGCGAGCTGTTTATATATGCCGCAGGAACTCCCGACTGAACGAGTGAGCCGACCTGATCCTTCATAAGCGAAATCAGAGGTGACACAACAATTGTCACCCCGTCAAAAAGTAATGCGGGAATCTGATAGCACATAGACTTGCCCGCACCTGTGGGCATAATGCAAAGTGCATCTCTGCCGTCAAGCAAAGCGTCAACCATCTGTTCCTGTCCGTCTCTGAAAGAATCGTGTCCGAAGTAATCTTTTAACACGCTTAATTTATCACTCATCTTTTTGCCCTTATCTATCATTCTTTATTGGAATTATAATCATTGTATTCCCTTTCAATCCAAGCCATAAGCAGATTTACAATTTTCTGCTGTTCGACCTCGTTAAGCTGTTTGTCCTTTGCAACTCTGTACCACTTGTTAAGACACCCTCTGCAACAACAGGCACAGGCGTGCTGTGCGATAAAAACAGGGTGTCCCCTCATAGGCGTTTGCTTTCCGTCATTCGGAATATATTTTGGTGCAAGCCGTGTTCTGACAAAATCTTCTGCATGGAAACGGATTTTATTCATTCCCTTTTCATTAATATAGTCAATGTCCTTTTGCTTTAAATGAAACCGACTGCGAAAATCAGATTTTTTCAGTTTGTTTAGTGCCTCATCTATCGTTTGCATTGTTCATGCCTTCTTTTATTGTCATACCTTAATTATAAACAATTACTACGGTAATGGCAAGAAAAAATGAACTCATTTTCTGTTACAGAAAAAACAACCCCACGATTATTTTACCGTGGGAGTTGTTTTCATAGGGTTGCTTTTCAATTATTTTTAGAGATTAAACATCTTTGCAATATTTTTCAGCAAGGGCAAAGAACGCTTTTTCGAGCGAATCCAAGGTTTGTTCCGTCATACTGACCGACATACTGTTTTTGTCGGAAAATATGATTTCAACGATTGTAACCGTGGCGTCATCGACTGTCAGTCCTTTGTTTTTTGGATTATATTTTTTCAGAATTTCCAATGCGTCTTCGGCGGTATCACACAGCAGTCTCATATCCGTTTCGTCGATCAAAACATTTTCAAAAGCGATATAACCGCATTTGCAGATAGCGTCAAAAAGAAAATTTACACCTTTTTTTCGCACATAAAAAGAACAGCAGTAATCAAAATTTGAATGATTTTTTGAATAGCTCACGGATACAATTTCTTTTTTTACACGCGTTTTTCGTTTGGAAATATTATGAAATAACGGCCGTAAAGTCATATCGGTTATGTCATGGCAGCCCCGCAGAACGGACAGAATTTCGGCGGATTGCCGTCTGGCTTATATCCGCAAGCCGAGCAAACAATTGCCGCAGCATTTTGCGGAGTAAACGGCTGTGAAACTTGCTGATTTACTGTGTTGCTCTGCATAGGCATTCCGCTTTGCTGATAGCCCATATTGTTCTGCATGGGCATTCCGTTCTGCTGATAACCCATATTGTTCTGCACGGGCATTCCGTTCTGCTGATAACCCATATTGTTCTGCATGGACATTCCGCTTTGCTGATAACCCATATTATTCTGCATACCGTTCCTTATTTGTTCACACAGTCTCATTAACTGCATTCCGTCATCAAACGCTCTCATAAGCTCATTCCTTACAGTACCGATTGACGAATCAACATACATTGATATATCGGTTATGAACGGATGATTTACGATGAATTTTGCTTTTAAAGAAGATATTCTTTGCGGTGATGACGATGTGTTTGTATCACGAACATACGGCTGAAGTGCAAGCGGAACATCAAGCATACCGTTTTGCCCCGAAAATGAGTTTGTTGTATCAAACTGACTGCCAAAACCGCTGTTCCTGCCCTGACGGTTATCATAGCGGTCATACTCATCAGGAATTCCGTCACGGTCGGAATCCTGCAGAGTTGTATATCCAAGCTCAAGCCAAAAGTCCTGCAGCTGTGAAAAATCAAAAATTTCAGGATTGCTGTTTTTGAAATCTCTGCCTATTGTAAAATAGAATTTTCTGTTATTAAAATCTACAACAAGCTTTTCGTTTGTGCCGGCACTTGCCGACTGAACAAATGCCGAATATTTCTGTCTGTTCTGTTCACGCTGTTCAAGATGAGCTTTAACATCTGCTAATGTTCTGTTTTTCCAACCTGATGAAAGCGAACTGAGCTTGTGCTTACAGTCACTGCAAAGATAACCGTCTGAAAGCTTTTGCCTTGTGAGGGCGTTTACCTTGTCACCGCAAAGGTCACAATATTTCTTTTCAAATAGTCCCATAAACTTTCTCCTTTACAAAAGATTCACGATTTTCTTCTGAATATTTGTAGCATCAATAACTGATATTGTGCCGTCACCGTTTGTGTCTGCAATTTTAAAAGTGTAATCGTCAAATTCTTCAAGCCCGACAATGTATTTTTGAACCAAGGTTGCGTCCACAACATTAATAACACCATCCATATTGACATCATACGGAACAGTAATTTTTACATCAAAACTAATATCGTCTTTATACAGATATATCTCATACACCCTTGCAATACACTGCGGTTTGCTTACAGTAATGACATATTTACCTGGGAATGTTTCATAATACAAATATAAAGGTTCTGCATTACTGTTTTCCATTTCATGTTCAAAGCTGCCCTTATAAACGCCGTCAAAAGTGTATTTATCCATCTTAACAGTAATAGTGTCCTTCGGTGAGCCGCCTGTTTTGAAGTTCATTATAATTTTGGCCTTAACCTTTTGCGTAACTTTAACCGATACACTGTAAATGACATCACCGTTTTCACCCGTAACAGCACACCTGAAATGAGTTTCATCAAAATCCGTATTCGGTCTGATGCTCAAAGCATTTGTTTTTGTACCCTTGAAGGAAAATTTGTTTGATGTGGATGAGTTGTCACTTATGTTGCGCCACACATATCTTCCTGTGCTTCTCCTTACTTTCATCTGCCACTGATAGCTTGCGGCATTGTTGGCAGTAACCGATATAGTTCCTTCTTTGCCTTTCATAATTTCTGCCTCAGTGAACTGATGTGAAAATGAAGGTGATTTATCTGCAACAACGTAATATGCCCAAATATAATATTGACCTGTGGTTTCATCCTGAAGAATTGTCGCCTGACCGTCGTCGTTGTACAAGCCACATACTGCGTTCTTGGCAACCGCATATCCTCTGTTCATATTAAAGTATAGCTGACAACAATACATACCGCTGTCAAAAGCTTCTCCGTCGTTGAGCTTTCTGCTAACTTTGTTGTTTTTGTACTCATACCACTCAATATAATCAAAACTGTAGTAAGTGCTGTTTATCGGAGTTGCCGTAGTTGAGGGGATTTTCCGCTGTTCAGGTTTCTCCAAGCCTAAAAATCCAATTGTAGGAATTTCTGTCTTCTCAAGAAGTCCCGGAAAGTTACATTTTCCCGAATAAAAAGTACCGCTCTTTGAACCCGTTACTTTACATCTAAAGACAACATCTTTCCACCCTGAGTCAGGTCCTACAAGTTCTGCGTAGGTCTGAAATTTAAGATGGTCTGTAAAAACACCCGAAAATTTCGAGTCGGGGTTGTTGGTTTTATCGGAGAGGTTAACCCAGCTTAGGCTCGGATGCTTTGCCTGCCATTGATAGGTAAAGGTTTCGTCTGTACTGCCGCCGTTTACTCCCACGATAATGTTAAGGACATCTCCTTTGTAAACCTCGGTGTCGATATATTTGATATAAGCCTGAGCCGCCGCATTTGCGGTTATGGCTGTCATAGGAAGTGTTGTCAACAGCATGAGAAAGCATAAAACAACACTCGAAATACGCTTTGCTTTTTTCTTGATTTTCATAAAAATCCCTCCTTCATGCCCAAGGATCAACCGAAGCCGGAGTTCGTATGTCGGAGAGTGCAAGATTGCGCCACAAGAACCATTGATTGCCCTTTCTGCGAAGCTCAATCGGACGAGGTGAATCTGCTCCCGACGACTGAACCTGAACCTTTGCATAACCCTCGCTCTGATAGGTATATGCATACTCGGAAACGGTTATTTTGTACGGAACATTCGGTGTATAATCGTTCTTCACGGATGAACCCTCAAAATATGAGCGAGGAATATATCCCCTACCCTTGATTCTGTCACGCAAAAACTGAATATCCATCCCGTTCATCGGCTGAGGTCCTTTTAATACATTAAGCATTTCTATTGTGTTTTCCGGACTTTCATCATATTCAAGCAACACAAGCATTGCAAATGCCGCTGTTGAAAGAGGTGACGAAAAGTCAAGCTCCGGCATTTTTTTGAGTTCATCTGCATTTTTCGGATAATCGGCAAATACAAATGTTTTGCTTTTGTGCATCGCATTGTTTACCGCTCCCGAAACGGCCTTTGAAACATTGTTTTTTACAGCCTGATTTGTCATATTTTTTAAGCTGTCAAATATACCCATAAACAGTACCTCCTTTTTAAAGTGCGTCAAGTGCGGCGGCAAGATAATCTGCCGTTACAGATGAATAAAAAAACGAGCTTATTTTTCCGAATTGTTTTGCCTGTTTAACCCTGTCGGCAAGGTCGGGATATGCCTGTTCGTCACAGAGCAGAGCCGTTTTACAGCTTGGCAGATATTCCTTTACTTTTCCACAAAGCTCAAGCCGTTTCTCAATAGTTGAATCGGCAAGTCTTGTGACATCCATAAGTAAAACATCAACTCTTTCTGCAATGCACAAATCAAGAATTTTCCCGTCTTGATTTGGTGAAACATTCTCAATACAAAATCTTCCCTTCTTTACAAGGGCATTTTGAATAGCCTCACTGAGCAAATTATTCTGAACACTGAGCAAAATTTTCTTCAACGGACATCACCCCTTTTCACCTATATCTTTCACTTATATTGTACAATTTTGCGATAGAAGATGAATGTGCCAAACGGCATATTTCACAACATAAACAAAAAAAGCACAGCTGCCCGATTGTTCGGACAGCTGTGACCTTGTGCTAAAAATATTTACGGTGGGTAATTAAAAAGGGGGGTAAATAATAAAATAATTATGCTTTGTTCTTAACAGCGCCTATAATGTAAAGTACAGGGATAGCAAGACCGCAGATAAGAGAGAATACATTGAACTGTGATCCGCCTATCATGCTGATAATTTCGCCTGCAATACACATAACCGCAACAATAACGCCCCATACAATACATGTATTTGCCTTGTGCGGAAGTTTTGCGTTGATAACGCCGATAATACCTGCAACAAACTCAGCAACCGCACTGATAAGCGCGAAAACGCCGCCGACATAAAGCATAGTCATATCGTATGTACCGTCGTTAAAAGCTGCAAGTGCGGCGATACCGAGAATGGCGATGATTGACACAATCAATGCAATAGCACCGAATACAATCATAAGGATTCCCGTTACTTTAAGAAAAGTTGAACCTTTTGCCTCCATAGTTTTTCCTCCTGTCATTAAATAATAAATTTTATGCACCTTTGTCTTTGATTATTAATCGGACAAAGATAGCGTTTTGCACAAAAGATATTCACCGTCTGAGCAGTTATATCCTGTAATTGTATTATACTGTTTTAACAGCAAAAAAATATGTGCCAAACGGCACATATTCAGAAAAAAGTATTTATTTGTCGTTAATTCTATCGTCAAGGATTACAAGTCCCGCCTCTCTTGCCTTTACGGCAAGCTCCGTTCTTGACTTAAAGCCTGTTTTTTCAAGCATATACTGTATATAGTTCTTGACAGTGCCCGGAGCAATGTAAAGTCTTTTGGCAATTTCCGTGTTTGTATCACCGCTTGTCAGTTCACGCAAAACCTCAAGCTCCCTTTCGGTAAAATCCGTACTCATTGCGTTGCCGAATTTAATTTTTGGAGTTGTGTCGGGAAACACACGCTCACCGTTCATTGTTCTGTCCATAAGTTCAATAATAGGTTCGGGACTTACCTCTTTGTACCAAAAGCTGTCAACCCCTGCATCCTTGGCACGCTTTAGATAGGAATATTCGGGCATTGATGTAACAATGATTATCTTAATTTTCGGGAACTTTGCTTTTATTCTTTCAGCCGCCTCAAGACCGTTTGCTCCCATTGATGTGCATATATCCATTAAAATCAGGTCAACATCGGAATTTTCACAATGATAATCCGTCATATCGGCATTACTTATTGAGCCCGCAAGCGTATAGTTTTCGCTTTGGTTTACATACATTTCAAATAAAGTTCTCGGCATTGACTGATCTTCAACTATCAGCACTCTTGTCATACTGCAGCACCTCGCTTTTCGGTATTGTGATTTCAAGAACAAAAATTTCGGAAGTCGATATTTTCATGCTTCCGCCGATTTGCTCCGCTTTTTTTCTTACGGAAGAAAGTCCGCCGCCCTCATTGATTTTTCGAGGCGGTTTTCTGCCGTTATTTGCAAATTTAAAAATATATTTTTCACCGTCGTCAAGACTTTCAAGAATCATTTTATCTGCTTTTGCGTGTCTTGCGGCATTGTTAAGGCATTGCATTGTTGCAAAAGTCAGAACCCGTGCAACCGCATTGTTATCAGTCGGAAGATTTCCGACTGTTTCAAGCGTTATTCCGACAAGCTTTGCGGCATTTTCAATATCCTTAGCAAAGTTTTCATCTTTGCAATCATTCTCTGCGGTATTCAGAACAGAAATATTGTTTTTCCACATTTCAAGTAATTTACTGTTATTTTCAGACAGAGTGCCGTTCTCAAGATATCTTCTTGTTGTTATCAGCGTACTGCCGAGCCTGTCATGAATTATCTCTTTTGTGCGAAGAATTTCTTCTTCTCTTGTCAGGTCATAGACCATTTCATTGTATTTTTTCAGATGAGCATTAACCTTTTTTAACTCGCCTATTTCATATTCCAAGGTTGATGTAAGCTTTGTAAACTCTGTTATATCGGTTGCCGCAAGCTGAAAATACGGTTTTGAAAAAATTTCCGTTTCCGACAACGAAAAGCTGAAAACCCTGCCGTCCTTTAATCTGACTGTAAATGCCCCGTCATTTTCATATTGAGAAGCCTCTTTTATCTTCTCTCTGAATGGCATTGCAACATTAAGCGATTTACCCGTAAGTTCAAGGCATATGCTTTCCATAAGGTTATTTTTCAATACAACAAGTCCGTTTTCGTCAAAATAGCAAAGTCCTGTCGGCAAGCCGTCAAAGCTTTCTTTAATTGACATTGCGGTAATATCGGTATTCCTGCAATGATGAAGCCTTACCGTTATGTACACAGACATTATCGCACAATATGCCGTTATGCCGACAGACAGAGCAAACGGCATTCTGCCAAAAAATTCAGCCATTTTATTAATTTGGTTATCATAATATATTTTACTCAAGACATGAGTGCTTACCAAAAACATTGTCAAAGAGATTACTGCAATTATAACCGCTGAAATTGGTTTCCACAACCTGATTTTATAAAGAAAAGATTGCGTTGCGTTGTATATTGCCGCACAGGCAACAACAAATTGCACACTCATCAATATAACACAAACAAACGAACGCATTTCAAGGATGGATGTCATATGTCATCACCTCCGCTTTGCATACGAACAAACACAAACAGCGTGTCGGCGTCATATTCCGTGGTGACATTTCCGCCGAGTTTTATAATATCGTCAAGTAAATCATCAGGAATTTTCATTTCATTTTTGCTGTCACAGTTGATTTTTAAATCAATAAATCTCTCATGGACTTTTAAATTAAACAGCAACGCATCTGTGCAGTTCATTATATGCCTTATAAAAATCCCGATGAATTTAAAAAGTGCAATCGTTTTTTCGGCTGAAATTTCTCCCGAAACATTACTGAAAAACGAACACGAAATTCCGTAAACAGAAATGTACTCGGCAAGTTCTCGGATACTGTTTTCAAGCTCAAAAGCATTCAACATTTTTCTGCTTTTTGCCATAATGAGCAGATTGCTTATTCTCTTGATGTAGACATTAACAACACAGGCACCGGCATAATTAACCGAAATATCTCCCCTGTTGTTTTCAATATTTTTGAGTATATTTTCAAGGTCGCAAAGCTGAGGACGAATAAATTCGGTTATACTGTCATAGAGCTTGTTCTGTTCGGTTACTGCCGCTCTTCGTTTTTTCAGCTCTGCCTCTGATTTTAAGATTACATTGTATTCCGAAATCTGCTCTTTTACTTCCGAAAGTTCTCTGTTAATTCGGTTAATTGCCGATATATCTTCCGTCCAAACTGCCTTACCGCCTTTTATATTATGCTTTTTAAGAATTATATTTTCATCAATCACAACACTGTTACCGTTTTGCAGAACAACATCTTTTGAAACATTTGTTGCGTTTTTGGAGCGGTATTTCACATTTCCCTCATTGTCAAATATGAGAGTGTTAAGATTTGACGCATTGAAAAAATCGCCGTAACCCGTATTTGACGGCACAAGACCTATCTGAATAAGGCTTTCCCATAAAGCAATTGAGGCAAAGCAGAACACCTCGGGAACATTGTAAATTCTAAGTCCCGAATATCCGTGATTCAGATTATTCCAGAGTGTGTAAATTATTGCGACAAGAATTATTACAATCGGAATCCACAGCTTTTTGCGTGTTGCGGAAATTCTGCATCGATTGATTGAAAGCACAATTGACGAAAGTACAAGTATAAAAATCCACACTGCAATTACATAGTAAACAGGACCGTAACTGTATTGTTTGTTCCAATTGTGAAAATCGGGTTCAAATACAAAAGCAAGCTGATGAAAATCGTTCGTCATAACAAGCAGCACAAGAACGGCGGCAGGTATAATCAAAAGATATTTTCGGTTATTTGTATTTTCGGGCTTACCGATATTCAGCATTGCAAAAAACATCATAAGCGGCAAAAACACCATTGCTATGTAATATGAATACCAAAGATACCGTCCGTATGTGTTGATGTCGGCAGGGCTGTTGTATTTTATGGCACGAAGAGCCATCCACAAGAGCATAAGCGCCGCAGATATCACAAGGCAGATTCGTATATTCTTCTGAACAATACGATATGCAACAGACACACCCCAGCCTATAATAAGCCCCGAAAAGATAATAACATCAAAATTTTCAATATAATTATCCGCCGAGGAAGTAAGATGAGAAAAAATTCTCACCGCACCTCCAAACAGGAATATAATTATCCCGACAACAGTCAGAAGCTTTGTTTTGTCAACTTTGCGAACCATATGCCACCCGTCAGTTATTTCAAGTTTAATTTCAGCAACATAATTTTTTCAAAACACCAATGTTGCACACTATTTTACTACATAATAACACAATAAAACGGATTATACAATTCATATTTACCGCAAACTTAAACAAAAAAGTAAATAGTTAATTTCCAAAGTAACTTTCATGGTGGAACTTACTTTGGAAATTAACGCACTGAAATCTTCCTTGTTTTGGACTGTAATCAATCGTGGTATTCTTAACAAACTTATTAAACTACAAAAGGCACATAACCGAAAGTGATAACGGTTATGTGCCATATTGTTTTTTTTGCAATGCTGTTTTTTCACAGTCCACGAGTAAAATTTGTACCCTAATTAGATTTACACTATTCTCAAACTACCCTGAGCAAGGCTCGAAAAAGTCTTTTGTTTTACTACCTTATAGATTTACACTATTCTCAAACAGAGAGGTTCAGACTTCTCACTATTCCTATGTTTTACTACCTTATAGATTTACACTATTCTCAAACCGCAATGGCGGCACGGCTCGGGGTCTTAGAGTTTTACTACCTTATAGATTTACACTATTCTCAAACACAAGAATTACAGGCAGAAAGGGCATTAAGGTTTTACTACCTTATAGATTTACACTATTCTCAAACGGACAAACGAAAGTCCCGTCTGTCTTATTCGTTTTACTACCTTATAGATTTACACTATTCTCAAACGGGCTAACGCCCCTATTGCTGGATAGGGTTGTTTTACTACCTTATAGATTTACACTATTCTCAAACTTATGTCGGCTTTGTCCGTATCTTTGTAACGTTTTACTACCTTATAGATTTACACTATTCTCAAACAAGTTGAGCAGATTGCTCCGACAATTCTTTGTTTTACTACCTTATAGATTTACACTATTCTCAAACGATATGCTCTTGCTTATCGACTGTCCTCGGGTTTTACTACCTTATAGATTTACACTATTCTCAAACTAACTGTCTATGAGGGTCGAGGCGATAGCAGTTTTACTACCTTATAGATTTACACTATTCTCAAACGATATGCTCTTGCTTGTCTACTGTTCTCGGGTTTTACTACCTTATAGATTTACACTATTCTCAAACCGCTATCACTTATTGGTAGTTCATGGCGGAGTTTTACTACCTTATAGATTTACACTATTCTCAAACTCAACTGTAATCGCTGAAAGTCTGCCGTCAGTTTTACTACCTTATAGATTTACACTATTCTCAAACAGGTACTACGACTGATAAAATATAGTGACGGTTTTACTACCTTATAGATTTACACTATTCTCAAACCAAACACGAGAGAAAGATATTCCGAGAATGTTTTACTACCTTATAGATTTACACTATTCTCAAACTATGCCGATATCATGAACAATCACATCCGAGTTTTACTACCTTATAGATTTACACTATTCTCAAACGGATAAAACTTTCAGCATTTCATCGCCATCGTTTTACTACCTTATAGATTTACACTATTCTCAAACCGATTTAATTCTTTTTTAAATGCCATTTGAGTTTTACTACCTTATAGATTTACACTATTCTCAAACTACATTGTGCCGTTTGTTTTAATCTGCTTTGTTTTACTACCTTATAGATTTACACTATTCTCAAACACCTCTTTGATTTGTTCCGACAGCGGAAAAGTTTTACTACCTTATAGATTTACACTATTCTCAAACAATCAGCCTACCGCAGATTTCAGCGGTGATGTTTTACTACCTTATAGATTTACACTATTCTCAAACGTGCCGTCAGGCATAATTACTTTGTCACTGGTTTTACTACCTTATAGATTTACACTATTCTCAAACTTGTCAATCTTTGATTATCGTTACATTTAAGTTTTACTACCTTATAGATTTACACTATTCTCAAACAAATGCAATAAGCACCATTTTTCCCAGCGGTTTTACTACCTTATAGATTTACACTATTCTCAAACACTTGCTCGATAGTATAAGTACCTTATTATGTTTTACTACCTTATAGATTTACACTATTCTCAAACGTCTTACATATCAGATTGCTTGCAAGGTATGGTTTTACTACCTTATAGATTTACACTATTCTCAAACAGTAACTTTGCTCTTGACCTGCCGAAATTTGTTTTACTACCTTATAGATTTACACTATTCTCAAACATTTATGTATCAATTAACAAGTAATTATGTGTTTTACTACCTTATAGATTTACACTATTCTCAAACAGGCGTATGTTACAATATTCCCCTAATCAGTTTTACTACCTTATAGATTTACACTATTCTCAAACAATTTATTTCTTGCATAATCGTTGATATATGTTTTACTACCTTATAGATTTACACTATTCTCAAACTGCAAAAACACTTGTAATATTTTAAAACATGTTTTACTACCTTATAGATTTACACTATTCTCAAACAGATGAACAAGCCCGATTAAAACAAGAGAGTGTTTTACTACCTTATAGATTTACACTATTCTCAAACAATGAAATTAACAGTCATCGAGGTAATCCAGTTTTACTACCTTATAGATTTACACTATTCTCAAACCTATATGTTCCCAATCAACTCATTTTTCAGTTTTACTACCTTATAGATTTACACTATTCTCAAACTAAATAATCAGGGGTTGCAACATCTTTAACGTTTTACTACCTTATAGATTTACACTATTCTCAAACTAATGTAGGAAATAAGTTTGCAGTAAAGTGTTTTACTACCTTATAGATTTACACTATTCTCAAACAAGTGAGATGGTAATGTGTGGTGTGTATGTGTTTTACTACCTTATAGATTTACACTATTCTCAAACCTCAAATTGAAAATAAAATGCACCCACTATACTGTGCACGGCAAATCTATAAGGATATTTTATAACATTTGTATAATGATTGTCAATAAAATTCGCACAAATCATTATCAATCACAACAAGTTTTTCGTATTCAGAAACTTCTTTCGGCACTGAGTTTTCAATGTTAAGCAAATATATACCGTGCATAACGGCGGAATCCAAAAGATTTTCACATTCTCTGTCATCAAGATAAATATGCAGATTTTGAACAATAAAACACTTTATTCCAAGATACTCTTTCATAAGTTTGAAATATCTTAAAAGATGACCGACATTATCATCCGAGGCATCTGCAGGCGCAAATGAAAACAATTTTACTAATGCCATTGTTTCGATACTTTCGCAGAACTGAAAATCATAATCATTTTCCTTAGAAAGCTCGCAGCACAAGCTCACACATAAAGCTTTAATTTCTGAAATTTGCGGAAAATATTTTGTATTACACAAATTTTCAAAAAAAGAATTTACCTTAGTCATCATTTTTCTGTCAGAAAATTCAAATGTAAGAACGCTGTCAACATATTTGACTGATTTTGAAAAATCAAGCGGCTTAAAATTTTCGGAAAACACAAACATTTCATTACAATCACATTCACTAACCGATAGTATTGTATGTCTGAAAAGTTTTTTATTTTCTATAACAAGAGTAACCGCATTGCTTTTTGAAAAATCAAAAGGCTCCGACATATACTTGAAAAGAAATTTCATAGCATTAACAACCTTTCGTCACTGTCAACGGTATCACTTGAATAATCGCCTGTAAGTATCTCAATTTTTGAAAACTGTTTTTCGGTAACAGACAAAATCTGAACAAGCCCCTCCGGCGGTTTATTCTTTTTCAAAGCATCAATTATTGCCGCTGCCGTATTCTGATTCAACGCAAGCTTAACATACACAGATTCCTGCATCATCATAAAACCGTTTTTTATTAAATATCTTCTGAATTTTCCGTAGTTATGCCTCTGTAAAGGAGTTTCAACCGGCAAATCAAATAAAACCATTATTCTCATAAATCTGTAACTCATTTTCCTGCAAACCTTATAAGCGAAGTATCACATTCTTCTATTGCATCAAAAACACTTTTGCAGTATATTTTCACGGCATTTATAAAAGTTTGTGTCCTGCCGTCAATTTTGAATTCATCGTTTAACAAATTGAATATTGATATTTTCTCTTCTTTTTCAAATTTTTGAGGATTCATATCCTTTACCGCTATGTCAACAAACGGGCGAAAAGGTTCCATTAAATCGCAGCTCAGATTGTATTGATTAAACATATTATCGTGAAATAATCCCAATTGTGTGAGATATCCGTTTGCTGTAATTTCTCGGTTAAAAACGGAAAGAACAATACTGTAGCCATAGTTCAGAGCAGCGTTTATAGGACATTCGTCATTGCGACTGAATGATTTTCCGAACAAGGCATTAAAATACACCTTGGCGGCATGTCCTTCTCTGTTTGATTTATCATTAAGTTCAAGCTCATCTATATATCCCATAAGCATACTGCTTTGTGGAAGTTTGTATATTTCAAGAACTTTAGCTTGATTCTTAATTTTTTCGGCTACAATCTGAGTCCACACACATTGCTTTACCGTTTCATTCCACGCAATTTGTCTTTTAATTTTAAGACTGCAGTCATGACTACCGTAATATGGAGTAAGTTCCGAAAGAGGATTGTGCTTTTCATCGCAGAATATGACCTTTACTTTTTTCTTGATAAGCTCACAAAGGAGAGCGGCAGTAACCGAAACAGCTGTACTTTCAATAACAAGCACGGATATTTCACTTATATGCACCTTTACCGTGCTTTCAACATCACGCACAACAAGGTGTCCCATGCTGTAATCCAGCTTGGATGTTTTCGTAATTACTACCGTTCTCCAACTCATCTAAATTTCCTCTTTTCTGATAACTTACATATGTAACAAATCAATCTTCTTCTCAAACAAACCTGTTACCGACTGATGAACAAGATAAATCGACTTTACACCTTTAACCTCCGACAATACGGAATTTGTGGAAACTACGCCTGATTTTTTAGACTCTCCAATAAATGACAAATCTCCTGTAACAACATTTGAGTGAATAATTTTTAGAATTTCTGCAAGAACAAAACATTGTTTTCTTACATCCAGTTTTTCAAAAGCATCACGGTGAGCTAAAATTTTTGTACCCATGCAACCAAATTTAACCTTTAGAATTGTATCTGTCATTTTAGAGGTTAAAATATCAAACAACTTCAAATTCTCTTCGGCACTCACTTTGTCAAGCTCTGTAATATTGTAATTTTCAGGCTTTGAATTCAACTTAACAATATTTCTTATATATTTTTCTGTATCGTAACTAACCGTTAACTGCATAGCAGGTTTACACACAACTGTCTTTCCTCCATTTGACTTACTGCTTATGTGCATTCTGAAACCGTCAATTTCAATGCAGGCATTATATTTTACAACGGGAATCAGAACCACAGGATTTTTCAAGCCAAGAGTTTCACTCAGATATTTTTCAGGGTTTGCCTCATACCGAGCTTTAATGTAAGAATCAATTGCAACAAGCTGACGCATTTCTTTGCCCTTTTTGCCCTCGTATTTAACAAATGAAAAGTACGAAGATGCCGGCTTGTCATAACCTCCGTATTTACTGATATCCGAAAGCGGAGAGTTCTGTTTTAGCGAAACCTGACCGCTTCCTTTTTTCAGAGGATTCATCTTGAAGAGTCCGCCGTTCCTTGTTAAAGCATACCTTGTGAAGCGGATATTGTTCTTGTTCATAGTCTTTCTGACAATTTTGATTGACTTATTATCATCAATTGACCATGCGTTCGGTGTATTAAAACTGAACATTTTGTTAAGACTGTATGTTTTAGTCTGCAAACCTTTTATAAATATGGATTTGTTGTGTGTACAGCGTTCGTTATACACATTGCCGACAACAATATTTAGATAGGCATCTTTTGCATGGTGAAAATCGTTTACTTCTCTGCATTTTAAGAAATCATATTCGTGTCTGAATTCAGAAACCGTTGATGCTTTTACATACACAATTTCAGTATCGGGATACAATTCTTTAAAAAGTGACGCAACTGCTTTTGTTGATTGAGATGTTTCAACAATCTGTCTTGCAATAAAATCTGAAAGTTCGCTGTCAGAAAGCGGAGTTGCCCTTGTAAGCCTCTCGTACTTTTTCTTGCTAATAAGACCTTTATCCATAAGCAAATGCCAGAAGCCTTTCATCTTTTCACGAATTGAACTGTCAAGCGGATATGTATTATCCTTGTGAGCATTAACCTGTTTCTTTACAAGGACACGGTTATCAAGGCTGTCATCTTTAACTTTTGAACGAGGGAAAATGTGATCTACATCGTAAATGTTTTGATTGTACAATTCCGACAGATTTATCGGTTCTCCCGTGTACATACACTTGCCGAATTGAGTATAGTAAAAATACAGTCTGTCTCTTTTAAATTCATCATCAGGTGTTTTTTCAAGAGATTCCCAGAGTTCGCCCGAATCCTCACCGCATTTTTTATATAAATCTACAAGCTTGGTCTTTCTTGACTCTTTACGGCCTTTGTCGCCTTTCACACCGTCTTTTCTTGTCATCTCAACAAATATCTTTTTAGGTGCATGACCTTGAATTTTGTTGATTTCATGCATAATTTTCAAAGACTGATACACAGGGCGTTTTACCGCAGGAGAAATATAAAGATTCTCCACCATTTTCTCAAGGCTTTGCCCTGTCTGAATACCGTCAAGATAGTTTTGTCTGCTTTGTTCAAAACCGTATTTTGAGCCAAGCAGCTCCATAAGATTATCATTTGTCTGCCATAGTGCATGGATAATGTTAAATTGCAACTCGCCTGTATTTTTATCGACATTATAAACTTCGGTAAGAAACTCCTTTGATAATCTTCCCCAATCCTTGTATTTGAGTTTAGAAATTCTCATTATATCTTCATCCGATAATTTTGAACCGAGCTGCCTTTTTAAACGCTTTCTTAAAAGTTTTTTATCATCGCCAAATACAGTTATAGCTTTTATAGCGTCCTCTTTTTCGCTGTCGGTCAGATTAAACTGTGACATTTCAATTGCGGAATGCATACTTGACTTAAAATCACCGTCAATGCCTGTAATATCAAAAGCAACACCTTTTTCGCTTTTTAGATAATTTAGCAAATCTTTTCTTCTAACCTTTTTATGCGTCATAAACAAGTCATTAAATATTGCCTGTTTAAGACTTACATCAGGCTTTTTTCCGTCAAGTCTTAAATTATTCAGTTCATTAAGAACCGTAAAAGCACTGTATAAAATCGAATTCTTAGGTATTACATCCTTCGTTGGAAGATATGTACATTTTGAAGTCAGATTATTTATAAAATTCTCTGCCGATTGCTCTATGTCAACAACACTGTCAAAATTCCATGGATATATTTTTTCATCACTTCTGACAAGCCAGAATTTTAGGCTGTGATTATTCAGCGGACCTACATAATACGGTATTCTGAATTCAAAAATCTTAACTATCTTGTCACTTACAGAAATTCCGTTTTCATCTTTATTATTAAGAAATTCAAGATAAGTTGAAGCATTTTTCAGAATTGCTTTCAGCTCACTCCTATTCACCTGCATAGGAATAACGCCGTTATCTTTTACGACAATTTTCGGCATAAATGTGCCGTTTTCAATCTTATCAAACATTTCTTCATAGCCTGTTTTGTCAAGCTTTTCAAACTTTTTCTTCAGATATTTGCAGAAATCCATCTGATTTGTACGATACTGAATCACACCGTTTCTGCCGTTTTCTTTGTACTTTCCGCAATATGCCGTATAGTTATCAAGCTTGTCCTTTGTAATTCTAAATATTTCGCCATATAACGATTTACATCTCTCTTTAACGAAATCTTTGAGTATTTTCAAATCTGAACTATGTTCTTCGTATGTTTTAACTTTGGCGAAGGAAATATACTTTTCACCGTTCAAAATATCTGCAAGAATTGCCCAGTCATAAACCGCCTTTGCTTTTTCGATAAGTTCAAACTTTTCTTGTAACAAATCACGGTATGTATTTTCATTATCGTCATAACCGCTTTCAAAGGTAATACCGTTTACTTCATCACTGTCAAACGACTTATCACCGAACATATCGGAAAATTTAACCTTTCTGCCACACATCAAATCTATCAAAGCGGTTTCATATGGATTATTTCTTTTACTGTAACCGAAAAGCTTGTATGATTCAGACGATTTTGCGGTTTTTTTCAATGTTTTGTCCTTTAATATTTCTGAAAATCTTAACGAATCATTGCACTCAAATTCAATTTCATATTCTTCTTTTAAATAAAATTTTAAATCGTCAAAAAGAGCTTCAAACGAGGATTCACTTTCAAAATCAGACCCCATATTATCAAACAAAAAATGTCCCCTGTGTTTTATAATATGATGTAACGCAAGATATACAAGTCTTATATCGCGTGGTTGTGAGCTCTTAATCAATTCTTTTCTAAGATGATATATTGTAGGGTAGTCTGTGTGGAATTCTTTATCGGTGTAATTACCGTCTGCAAAAACCGCATACGGAACATTCGATGATTTGTCATCAAGATACAGACAACTTTCTTTTAATCTCTGAAAAAAAGCATTATCAACTTTTGAAATCTCCTCATCAAAAAGCATTTGCAGCCATTCAATACGATTTCTTTTTCTCAAGCCTCTTCTTCGTGCCGATCTAAGAGTTCTTCTCTCGGCAGCTGAATTACTCTCTTCAAACAGATCAACACCCCACATAGCATTGCATTTAAATTTGCAAAGATTGTAATCTGTATCGGCTACTGCATATCCGACAGAATCCGTTCCTATATCAAATCCTGCATAATAATCGTCTTTAAAATTCTTCATAAATTTCCTCCTTTTCTATTGACAAAGTATTTAATTTGTAATATTATTAAGATAATCTAATTACCTTATTGGATTTACACTATGAGTTCAAATAAAAATTCATTCTATCCGTTGCTTAGGCAACCATCACAGTGTGTGATTTGAGGATTCGGTTTTCCGAATCCTTTTCTTTTGTCTAATTTTAGCACATACTGTAGTTATTTTCAATATCTTTAAGTTATTTTATCCTTATTTTTAGTACATTTTATTCAATTATACAATTTCGGTATACTTTCTATATATTTTGCATAGTATAACATACTACTATCAGTATGTCGTATTATACATTTTTAAAATCAAAAGATTTCTGCCCCGCCAATTGCTTGCGATGCGTAACCCTAACCCTCATCAACGCCCTTCTATTTCAAATATTGCTCTATAATAAAAGTTAGAGCAGAAAAAGAGTTGCAAATAAAAAGTAAAAAAAGTAGAGCATATTTTGCCAAAATCCGTTAAAAGGAATTGCTTAAAAACCTGAAACGGAGGACAAAATATGCTCTACAATTATTTTACAGAAAAATTACTCGGATTGC